>ENA-OQMZ01000111-OQMZ01000111.1-human-gut-metagenome-genome-assembly--contig:-NODE-111-length-33178-cov-3.353091_pt1 | contig 33178 bp, 49 predicted proteins | sample MGYA00242621_ERZ504862 | MGnify/ENA primary metagenome ERZ504862 (study PRJEB26092, sample SAMD00036393) | human gut metagenome | host: Homo sapiens | study: EMG produced TPA metagenomics assembly of...
CGAAGTCGGCTCGGCCTGTTCGATGGCGGCGGCCGGACTTGCCGCAGTCATGGGCGGCACGCCGGAACAGGTGGAGAATGCTACTGAGATCGGCATCGAACACAACTTGGGCCTGACTTGCGATCCGGTGGCGGATTGGTGCAGATTCCATGCATCGAGCGCAATGCCATGGCCGCCAACACCGCCATCAACGCCGTGCGTATGGCCATGCTCGGCGACGGCTCACACATCGTGACCCTCGATCAGGCCATCGAAACCATGAAGCAGACCGGTGAAGACATGATGGCCAAATACAAGGAGACCTCCAAGGGTGGACTTGCCGTCAATGTCGTCGAATGCTGATTGACATGTCCGGTATTCACCAGCATGATGACCGGAATTGACGTATACGGCCAGCGTGTCGTATCGCACAGGGATGAAGACTACCGCCGATTCGCCGATGGTGCTAAGGTAGGGCGCATTGTGTCTTTGAAGGAGGACTAATGACAGATCAGATGCCTCAGGTGAACGCCGAATTTGGCACCACGCCCGTTATCGAGTTCCCGACGCCCGAAGCCCCGAAGGGCCTCAAGGTTGTGGAGCTGACCGAGGGAGACGGCCCGATCGTGCGTCGCGGCGACACCGTCACCGTGAACTACCACGGCGTGGTGTGGGGTAAGGACACCCCATTCGACTCCAGCTTCGACCGTCATCAGCCCGCCAGTTTCGGCATCGGCGTGGGACAGGTCATCAAGGGCTGGGACCAGACTGTGCCGGGCCATAACGTGGGTTCGCGTCTGGTGGTTTCCATTCCGCCGGAATACGGCTACGGTTCCCGCGGCATCCCGCAGGCCGGCATCGGCGGCGAGGACACGCTGGTGTTCGTCATCGACATCATTTCCACCCGCTGACCATAGGTCAGCACATGACGAACGCCGGGGGTCATAGCCGGCGTTTTGTCATAAATAACGAAGATTGTTTCAGCATCGACAACGGTTCAGGAGGACGATATGGCTGAGGACAAGGTCTACCTGCTGACGCAGGAAGCATACAACAAGATGAAGGAAGAGCTCGCCCATCGTGAAGGTGAGCTGCGTGAGGAAATCGCGCACAAGATCGCCGTGGCGCGTGCCGAGGGCGACTTGTCCGAGAACGGCGGCTACCAGGCCGCCCGTGAGGCGCAGAGCAAGAACGAGGGCCGCATCACCGAGCTCACCGTCAAGCTGCGCGATTCCAAGATCATCGAGAATGCTCCGGAAGGCACCGTGGGCGAGGGCTCTGTGGTGACCATCGAGCTCAACGGCAACGAGATGACCTACGTGCTCGGCAGCCGTGACATCGTGGCCGGCACCGACTACGACATCATGACCCCGGATTCCCCGATTGGCAAGGCCATCGAGGGCGCCAAGGTGGGCGACGTCGTTTCCTACACCGCACCGAACGGCCGCGAGCTGTCCGTGACTGTCAAGGCCGCCAACCGCTGGCCTGAGTTAAGTGACTGGTATGCCCCGTAGGCGGGGGCATACTTATATGTCGTAGCGCTTATTGCCACAGCGAGACGATCACCATGTAGATGGCCACCATATGGCAGGCATATCCGGCCACCGTTCCGCAGTGGAAAATCTCATGGAATCCGAAGACGCGAGGCCAAGGGTCGGGCTTGCGCAAGGCGTAGACGATGGCGCCGAGGATGTAGCAGGCACCGCCGGCGCACAGCAGCACCACCACGGCTGGCCCCGCATACGGCGAATTCCAGAACATCACCATATAAGCCAGGCCGTAGATGCCGAAGATGATGTACACCACCGTATACAGCCAGCGTGGTGCATTGATCCAGATCACATGAATCACGATGGCGATGGCCGTGCACGCCACATCGATATGATGATCACATTGCGCCAGAACGGTTCCAGCGCAAACGAAACCGGGGTATACGTGCCGGCAATGAGCAGGAAGATGTTGACATGATCGATACGCCGCAGCACATCGGTGACGCGCGGGCTCCAATCGCCCAGATGGTAGCAGGCCGAATTGGTGAACAGAATCAGCGACGCTGTCATGAACACGGCACACGCCCACTTCAGACTCGCGCCATGTGCCAAGCATATAAGCACGATGCCTGCCGCCAATGACAGGGGAGCGGCAATCGCGTGAATCCAGCCGCGCATCAACGGCTTTGGCCGTCCGTGCACGTCGAGACGAATCTTGCGTTCCACTTCCGCAGGGGCAATGCCCTCGATTTTCAGCGCACGGTTCTCCGCTTTGGCGAGCTTGTGCCGGGCCTTCTCCTCGGCTTTGGCTCGAATGGCCTCGGCCTTGAACTGGGCCTTGGCCCGTACGGCATCAGCCTTGGCCTGCAACGCCTGTTCGCGCGCCTCGATAGCCGCCTGACGCTTGGATGCGATGGTGGCATCCTCTGCAATCGTCGCGCTGTTATGAGCGTCGTGATGCATCGTCTTTTCCGAGTCGCCGGTTGTTGATGCCATGGTGATGCCCCCGTTTCACGAGTTGACGATACGCTTCTTACGCTGCCGTAACCTACGTTAGCGTAACTTTTATGCTTGTCAATACCGACTCGCACGAACACTATCACCCAATGGCGGCGATACTATGGAATCCGAAGATGAGAACGTCGCAGCAATAAAGGGCTCGGCGATGGTGTATTGCACGGAGTGTGGGTTTGCCAACGAGCAAGGAAATGCCTTCTGTTCGCAGTGCGGAAGCCCATTGGAGCAGCCCGAGGCCAATCCGGCGGCCCCTGCTTCTCCTGAACCTCCCGCCGGGCGTCCTGGCGTCGATCACACCAAAGCGGTGGTGATTGTGCTCATCGCGCTGATTTGTGTCGTGGCGTTAGTCATCGGCTTGTTCATCACCCATAGCATGGGATTGTGGGGAGCTCAGCCGCAGGCGCAAACATCGGCACAGTCGACCGGGGCCGATGCGTTGGATTCCGCCGATGATGGCACGACGGATTCTTCTGACGCCAAGTCCAAGGCCAAGAAGAACACGTCTGATAGCGCCAAAGACAAGAACAGCGACGATTCGTCCAAGAAAAGCTCGACGGAGAAGTCGAAGCCTTCCACTCCGGTGATCACATCCAGCCAGTTGTCTGACATCGCGGATTCATACTCGTCCTCCGATGTGGCCGTCTCCGCCATGGTCATCGATGGAACATCCGCCGACTCCTCAGAGGACGCCACCATCGCGACCACGTCGCAGTCCGGCAAGCAATTCGTGGCTGCCGATTTCTATCTGCCGGTCTATCTTGCGGCCCAGGACAATGGCGATGACAACGCCAAAGCGCAGGCAAACGCGATGATGGGTTCCATGGACACAGCAATGCCGGCAATATGGTGGCGGCTTCGGATATCAAACTGTACGTGATGCTTGCCGTGTACGATAAGCAACATGCCGGCACCTTGGCCACGGGCGGGAAGCCGTGCAACGCGATTGGCGCGGTATTGAAGATGCGATGTCGTCATAGTCGTCGTACTTGCCCGTGTGGCTTGCCGCGACGGCGGCGGTGCGTCTGCGTATGATAGGGATATGCTGATTTTTCACATATCCTTGCAACGCGCCCCGACTTCGACGACGAGGACCGCGAGTGGCTGCATCATCTTGTCGCCGATTGGCAGGTGATCGCCGATTTGAGCTTTGCCGATCTGCTGCTGCTGGTACAGGATGGCGATGGCAAATACGTGGTGGCCGAGCAATGCCGTCCATCCACCGTTATGACGCTGCGGGCGGAAGACGTGGTGGGAAACGTCATGCCGGACGACATGGTCGGCGAATTGGACGCCGCCATGCTCTCCAGCGTGGTGTTCCGCTCCACGGTATTGAGAACCGTGGGCAAGGCGACCGTCTGCAACGTGTACGCGCCGGTTCGGCACAATGGCAAGACCTTGGGCTTGGTCGTGCGTGAGACCAATATGGCCACACGAGAATCCAACGGCCGATATGAGTCGGAAAGCATCAAGCCGGCAAGCATCTGTACGAGATGATTCCGCGAGGCCAATTCCCCTACAAGGATTCGGTGATGAGCCAACGCCATATCGCTCGCGTGGCGGACGGCTTCATCATCCTGACCATGGACGGCGTGGTTCGATACGCAGCCCCGAACGCCATCAGCTGCTTTAGGCGTCTCGGTCTGCTGACACCATGCCTGGCCATTACCTCAGCGAACTCGGCACACAGCTATTGAAGGAGAACGACCCTGTTCCGGAAACCCTGCCGTTGGTGTTGACAGGCAAAGCCGCGGTCGACTCCGAACTCAACGCCAACCGTTCCGCCGTCTCGATGCGCTCGTTGCCCTTGTATGACAACAACGGCCGTATCGGAGCGATTCTGCTATGCCGTGACGTCACCGAGCTGCGCCGTCGTGAGCAGGAGCTGCAGACCAAGGACGCTACGATTTCCGAGATTCACCATCGTGTCAAGAACAACCTGCAGGCCGTCTCCGCATTGCTGAGGCTTCAGCTCGTAAGACCAAGTCGGATGAGGTCAAGAAGGAATTGCAGGAGGCGCAACGCCGCGTGCAGACCATTGCCATGGTGCATGAGGGATTGAGCCAGACCGCCGACGAGGTCGTCGACTTCGACAAGGTGATCGCCAACCTGCTGCGCATGGCCGTGGACCTAGCCACGATGAAAGACCAGCACATCGATATCAACTACATGGGCAAGTTCGGCATGATGCCCGCTCAGGATGCCACGCCGCTGTCCCTCGTGCTGACCGAGCTCATCACCAATTCGGTGGAGCATGGGTTCGAAGGCCGCAAGGATGGCCATATCACGATTTCCGTGGGCCGCTCCGGCCCGAACCTCAATGTGGTGGTCGAGGATGACGGTTCCGGTCTCGGCTCCGAAGAACAGGGTGGATTGGCTCGTTCTTCCGGTTCCGGTTTGGGCACGCAGATCATCAACACCTTTGTGACCAATGATTTCGGTGGTTCCGTGCATTGGGAGCCGCGCCGCGAAGGCGGCACCCGCGTGGTGCTTGATATGAAGCTCAGGGCTGCTCAGGACGAGTGATGCGAAGCCCGAAATGAGGAAACCCTCCCAAGCGGGAGGGTTTCCTAGTATGACGAAGCGATAATCAAAACATCAGATTTGCATCTGCATGGCCTGAGAACGGCGGGCGCGCATGGCGCGGCGCTTCAGCGCACGACGCTCATCTTCGCTCAAGCCGCCCCACACGCCGTAATCCTGATTGGTGTCCAGTGCGCACTTCAGGCATGCGTCAATCACTTTGCAGGTGCGGCACACGGCCTTGGCCTCCTCAATCTGCTGATAGGCTGCACCGGTGTTGCCCACCGGGAAGAAGAGTTCCGGATCCTTGTCACGACATGCGGCCTTGGCTCGCCAATCAAAAGCGCTGCTCATTGCTTGCCTCCCTTAAAAGCCCCGTGGCTGGTGTTGTTCCTTAAGTCCAGTACCAAGGTAACCACGAACCGTGGTGATTTTCAAGAGGTTTTGCCGAGAAAAAACCGAAGTTTTCACGAAGCGCACTGCACCAGACATGCCGATGTGCCCTCGATGAGCACGGCCCGGCCCGCGTTGTCGGCATCGATATGACTCATCATATCCAATAGGCGAGCGGGGACTCCGGCCATAAGATCGGACGTTCTCTCCCCGCACGGGAACACGATTCTGGTATTGCAATGCTCCGGTATACGTATCGGGCGAATCGTGCTGACGGCGAATACCACGCTGACGGACTCATCGGCCAACGCATGTGTGAAAGACAGCGCCTGCTCGTCGGTGCGGAATGGGTCGAACAACTCATCGGCGTCGTCGACGAACCACACGATATGCGGAGGCGGTGGTGCATCCGAGCTGGCATACGGCGTGCAGCGGCCGCCATGAAGCCATTGCGAGCTCCATACCCGACGATGCGGGGAACTGACACGTACCGCCAAGCCATCAGCCATGCTGGCGTGTCGAGCCAATGCTTTCAGCAACGTGGTTTTGCCGCGCCCCTGCGGGCCGATGACACCGATATTGCCACCGGTGAGGGATACCGTCGCCTCTCGCAGGTTGATGCCATCGTCGGCAAGTCCAAATCGAATGCGTTGCGGTGCGTGGTCGGCCACAGTCCGGTCTTTTACGTGCCGGGGGAGTGGCGCGGTAAACAGGGACGGTTGCGGCGGGCTTCCGACGAACCGCGATGCGAACGCGATCTGGCGGCACACCGCATCGATATCGCGTGCCGTTGCACAGCGGAATGCCGTCACCTGTTCGGAATCGTTGCAGAACGCCGCACCGGGCATTGCCGGACTGAGGTCGGCGGCACGACCATCGCCAAGCAGCTCGCATGATTGCAGACGGTCCCGAACCCGTAAACAAATGCTGACGGACATATTCGCCTTCATATCGGCACTGACCTGACCCATGGGATTCTGCGTACAGGCGATCAGATACATGCCCAGTGACCTGCCGAGCGAGGCAATACGCACCAGACGATTCACATAATCCGGGAGCTGGTCCTTCAGGGCATGGAATTCGTCAATGACCACGATCAGGCGCGGTGGTGGATTGACCATATCGCGGATATCGGAAGCATGGACAGCGGCGGACAGCTGTTCACGGCGTGTCAGTTCGGCTTCCAGCGCACGCAACGCGCGTACGGCATGCGCCAGATCCAGATCGCATACGCTGCCCACGGTATGCGGCAACCGTTCGAGTTTGCGGAACGCGGAACCGCCTTTGAAATCCAAGAACACGAAATTCAGATGCTCAGCCCGTTCATCGAGCGAGCGCCAGACACCAGCTTTGCAGCAACACGGATTTTCCGGAACCAGTGGTGCCGGCCACCAGAGCATGCGGCCCCTGACGGTTCAGATCGAGCATCAGCGGCTCGCTTCCGGTCATGCCGATCGGCACCGCAAGGTCAAGGGGTTCAAGCCAGCGGCCCACAATGGCGCGCCATGGCAGGCGTGCGAAGTGCAGCAGCGATTCTATCGGCTGCGACGGCGCATGACGGAGGTCTGCGGCGCGGTCATCGGCGTCGCCCGTGATATCGACATCGATCGTTGCCTGTTGCGGATCGGGAGCCTTCTCCGGGCCTGGAGGCGAGGGGAGCGTCAGCAGCAGGGACACGAGACAGGCGAATATGCCCGGTGCGATCATGGCGGCGAACAGCCATTGCCCGTGCAACAGCAGTATGACCATCATCAATGCCTGCGCGATCATCGGGCATGCCGCGGCAAACATGGTCAGGCGGGCGCGCAATGGCGGCGCGCCCAAACGGTGCTTCGCCCGGGATACGGCGGATGCCGTATGGACGGAATGTCGCTTCGAATCGTTCTGCTGTGATGTCATGCTTCCAGCGTGGGGGAACGCATGCCGAAAGCGCAAGCCGAATCAAGGTATGTGGTTCTAGCTTGCCGAGTTATCCACATGACATTTTGCCCGTGCATGATTGGCGGTGTAGGCAACGGTGACGATCATGCGCCGATGATGAAGCCGATGGGCTCCGGGAAAGCGTCGGTCAGCCTTCCGCCAGATTGCCCACGGTGCCGGCTTATACGTGCCGTCGGCAAGTTGATTGAACAGTTCGGTGTTCTTGGCGTCGTCAAGCAGCACCGAGGAACCAACGCCATCAACGTAATAATCGGGGTCGGACCAGTACACGCTGCCGGAGATGCCATTCGAGCCGGTGGCGCTTTTGAACGCCAACGCCATGGTGAGCAACGTGTAAGGGTTGGTCTTCTCGTCCACGGTGAGTGCGCTCATCGCGGCATTGGACACTGCCACGATTTTGGACGGATTGGTCAGGGTCTCACTGCTGGAAGCCTTCTTGACGATGGCCGAGATGACCTGTCGCTGGCGTTCGTTGCGTCCGAAGTCTCCTCGCGCGTCGGCATATCGCATACGAGAGAAGGACAATGCGGTGGAACCATCCGCCGTATGGCATCCCGCCTTCCAGTTCAGTCCGGAATAGGAATCCTGAACATCCTCGTCATAGCACAGTTCGATACCGCCCAAGGCGTTCACCACGTTCTGCAGACCGCCGAACTTGATCTGTGCCACATGATCGATTTTCTGGCCGGTGATCTGCTCGACGTTGCTTACCAAAGCCTTCTTGCCCGCAATCAGCGCCACCGCATTGATTTTCATGTACTGGTTATCGACGTTCATGAGCGAATCGCGGGGAATGGAAACCAACGAACTCGGCCCGCTTTTGGGCTTGATCAGCACCAGAATCGTATCGGTCCTGAAGCCAGAGATATTGTCTACGCCGCCGTAATCGGTGGAACCGTCACGCTCATCGGAGCCAAGAATCAGCCAAGTCGAGGCCGGCGTGTTGGGGGTGTCGGTCAGCCAGTCGCTCCGATTCAGTTTGCTGTCCACCCATTGCCAGGCACCGAAAACGGAAAGAATCAACGCCGCCACCAGTACCGCGATTGCGCATAGGGTGATGCGTAAGGCTCGCGGACGGCGTGCCGTTACCGTTTTCGCCGTTGCCGCCGCCGGCCGGCCAAGATGGCTGAACTTCGTGGACACGTTTGCTGCTGGCGATGAGGCCGGGAAACCGGCATATCCGACGGATTGCGCACGGCGTTGCGGGATGAGCCGGAAGACATCCGCGCTCGCGACGGCGGAATGCTGCGCGGTGCGGCGGCATCCGGAGCCGTGCTGCGAGTGGCGCGTCCGGTTTTCGGAGAAAAACTGGGCGGAGTCCGCCTGCCGTTGTCCGAGACGTTGGCGCTTGCCGTGGCGTTGGCGTTCAGTTGAGGCTCTTCGATGTCATTTCCCGTGACGGACGGACGGGCCGATGGAGCTTGACCTGACTGGCGCGAGGTTCGGGCGGGGGCGAAGGAGCGTGGCACCTGCCGGAAGGCCGGGTGCGTCGATTTCCCGCAGGAATGAAGCTTGGCGGGTTGATATGCGGATCCGCCCCACCTGATTCCTGCGTCATAACCCTCCTGAAACTGTCGATTGTCTGAATGACACTTTGACACAGCATCCGCCGGGTGTTCCTGCGCTATGGTGTTCCTGCGCAGGAACGGCACAATATCATGTGCAACGGCGTCAGGGCATCGCGTTCACGCCATAGCACACAGTTCCATAAAAATGATGTAATGACACGAGAAAGAATTTGACAAAACCGAAATTGCATGTGTGTAATTTAGTCCGTATGAAAAGCTCAATAGGCAAGGAGAATCGCATGTGGGGTGTGGTCGACGATTCAGCCGAAGAGCCATGGCACGAATTGTGGGACTATTCCGACCTGATGGCGATGTATCTTGGCAGCACAAGGCGTTGTGCGCGCAAACCGATCCGGAGGCGTTCTTCCCGGAAAAGGGGGGCTCGACCCGTGATGCCAAACGTGTGTGCGCAAAATGCGAAGTGCGTGAGCAATGCCTGAAATGGGCCATCGACCATGATGAGCGATTCGGTATTTGGGGTGGCATGAGCGAGCGCGAACGCCGTCGATATAAGCGAGAGCACCGGGAGCGGGCGTAGCTCCACACACCCCCTTCAAGTCTGGTGCGTACACTGGGAGTTTATGAGTCCGACAGGTAATAGCGATATTCATGAGGCGTTGGCCGACGCCATGTCTTCTCGACCATATACGCATAGGCAGGATGTGGATACCGGCATTACGGCTGTGATCACCGTTGAGGAGGATATGCGTTTCCTCCGGTCTACATTGCGTTCGGTATTGACGCAGAATGTTCTTCCGGGGGTCGTCATCATCGCCGACGCGACCGGGCGCACCAGTTCGAGGATAACCACCTCGTTCGAGGTCATCCCCTCGCCATCGGGGCCGGTGATGGAGGTGCCGCAGTCCAAGCATGTGACCATTCACATCGTCTCGGCCAAGGCGCACGCTCCTTCGGCGATGCGGTCAGCCGGGCATTGGATCGTGCCGATCTGGATGACGCTCCCCGCGCATTGTGGCTGCTCCATGATGATTCCCGCCCTTCGGATGACTCATGCCTTGAACGATTGCTTGAGGCGTGGCGCAATACGCCGGGCGCCAGTGTGCTCGGGTGCAAACAGTGCGATTGGGAAGGCTCCCATCTGCATGATGTCGGTATGTATGCGGGTCACCACGCCGTGCATTCCCTGGTGGTCGATGGAGAACCCGATCAGGAGCAGTATGACGGGCGGCAGGATGTGTTTGCGGTGTCGCTGGCAGGCGCGCTGGTGTCCATGTCGCAATTCACGCGACTGCGGGGCATCAATGCCTGGCTGACCACCTACAGCGAATCGGTTGATTTCTGCCGCCGTGTCTGCCTGAGCGGCGGACGCGTGGTGGTTGTCCCGCAAGCGGAGATATCACATCGTCGCGCACGGTATGAGGGCATTCGTACGCGAGGCGGGGAACCGCTTAAGGACGATCACACGGTCAATCATGCGATGACGGTGCATCGCTCCCAACAGCGGTATCTGTACACGGACCTGGCCATGTCGTCCTGGTTTATCGTCTGGCTGTGGAGGCTGCTCCGCAGTTTTGGCATGGCCATATCCATGATGTTCGGCAAGAAGCCGTATGAAGCATGGGTGCAATTGTGCCTGCATGGCTGGCCTTGGCCGATATCGCGGGAAACATGAAATCACGCAGTCTGGTGGCCAGACAATCGAAGGTCGCCGCATCGTCCTGCATGTCTTGTTCGCAGACAGCCAGCAGATCAAGCAGTTCCATGATCGTCGGGATGCATTCCAATCCCAGCAGGGCAGAGTGCTGCTCAGTCCGCTGGAACGTGCCCATCTGCGGACACGCACCATATATCGCTGGAGTGCGGCCGTGGTGATGGCGCTGGTGTGCTTTGCGGCCATCGCGGTGATGTATTGGCCGGTGTTCCGTTCGATATTCTCCGGCGGATCGTTGTATTCCGATGTGTTGCTTCCCACCGGTGCCAGCTTCACGCAACTGGTGCAGTCCGCCACCACGCCGTGGGTGTTTGGCAGCGGCACCGGCATTCCTGCGCCGCCCACGCCGTGGCTGCTGGTGCTGATGCTGGCCTCGTTGGTCACGCTCGGCCATGTGACCGCCGCTTTGGCGATGATACTGTTTGTGGCCGCGCCGCTGAGCGCATTGTCGTTCTGGGCGCTGGCGGGCGTATTCACCCGCTCGGACGTGGTTCGTGTGCTGGGAGGACTGCTGTGGGCATCCACCGGCATTATGTTCGGCTGGTATGCGCAGGCCAATATGCCGATGCTTACCGTAATGGTGTTCCTGCCGGCCGCGTTCGCATTCGTGTTCCGTGCCGTGGGCATGTACCATACCGAAGACCCGCTCAAGCCGCGCACATCCGTTCAGGCCGCGGCCATCGCCGCACTGTGCTTCATCCTGTGGTGGCCGCTGAACCGCAGCTGCTGTTCGCGCTGATCGTCGTGTTCCTGATGTTCCTGCTATTCGTGCGTCGCAAGCGCGCCATGCTGTTGCTAATTCCGGTTCCTGCCGCCTTTGCGGTGGCTCCTACGCTCGTCAATGCGGTGCGTTACGCCGATTTGGGCATGTGGCGTCAACTGTTCGGCGACATCACGGTGCCAACGTCATCCGCCAACGGGTCGCCGGCGTCGCTGAGTCTGCTTGAGGCCGCACAGCGTGCGCTGGATGGCGAATGGGGTCGACTGATTATGCCGATTTGGCGGTCACTGTGCTGTTTGGCGTCATCACGCTGCTTGCTCTTGCTTCGCTGGTGCTGCCGTTCGCGTTGCGGACCTCGCGACTGATGTGGGTGGTAATCGTCTGCGGAGGCGCGCTCGCCCTGGTCTCCAGCCGTGTGGCCATAACCGTGGATGCCGATGGTGTCGTGGCCGGTTCCGCGCAGCCGGGCATCGCGATGATGATATTGGGCTTCCTCGCCTGCGTGTGTCTCGTCGCTGGTGGGGCGGTGAAGCGATTCCAACCGTTGCATGCGTTTGGCAGTGATCCCGCATCGAAAAAGGACCGTCTGCATGTGCTCATCGTGTCTGGCCGTGTGGTGCTTGCTCTGATACTGGTGTGCTGCATTGGCATCCAATGCATGTATGGCATCGAACGTCATAAGGATGCGGGACTGGGCGTGTCTGAAAACGGCCTGCCCATGGTCACCACCGATTATCTGGAGGCCGGTGCCGATCATCGTGTGCTTGCCGTGAGCGCGGAGACCCGCAACATCGTCAACTATGCGGTGATGCGCACCTCGCGCGGCGATTTGATCGACAGCTCTCCGGTCCAGCGGGCGCGCCTGCTGTCCGGCAAGCATGATGCGGTTGACGAACAACTGGCCCAGGCCTGTGCCTCGCTGCTGTCCAATCCCGACGAAGAGGCCATCGCGGCCATCAGCGCGCTTGGATTCGGCGGCATCTACGTGGTTCCCGAGACCGGCGATTCCTTGAACGACATGCCGTATGAACAGTTGAGCGCGAATATCGCCGCATCGAACGGCACCCAGTCCCTGGTCTCCACGGATAGCGGCAGCTACTATCGTCTGACGCTGCGTAGCAGCGCCTCACAGCAGGTGGATACCTCATGGCAGCAACGTGCACAGCATAGTGTCTGGAGGCACGCCTGGCTGATATGCCTAGGTGTGATCACGGCGTTGTACTGCTTGGTCGCCATGCCTCGCAGACGACCGTCCTACGGATTGGAGGAGCAGGCATGAGCAAACAAACTTCTGGTTTCAAACGTGCGATCGGCATCGTGCTCGGTGTGATCACCATGCTGGTGTTGATTGCGCTGTTCGTCGTTCTCGTCATGGCCCCCATCCCCAATATCTGTGGATAAGGTGGCCGCTTCCGATAATGCCATCGACCAGACCGTTAGTCCGACCCAGTCCGAAACCTACTGCCCGGCACCTATAGGATTGGCCGATACCGCACGTACGGCGACAGCGCCTTCCAGGCCACTGTCGGCAATCTGAGCACACAAGCGCGCTATGCGGCGTTCGGCTCCGTCTACAGCGCCACTGTCTCGGCGATCGGGCAAAAGTCCAGTTCAGATGACGTAACTTTGAAAGACGCCGATTCGACCGACGATTCCTCGGTGAAAACCGGTGCTCAGAAGATCAATCAGGGAGCTCGTCTGATCAATACCCGTATGCTGCAGGCCGCAGCTGGCACCGGCACCGTCGGCACCATCGCATCATGGGCCGATGATGGCGATGTGAGAGGCATATCGGCGGCATCCTGCGTATCGACCTCGCTCAGCCAGTCGTTCCTGCTCTCCGACAGCACGACCGGTACCACACAGCAGCTCATCGTCTCGAATCTCTCCACCAAGCCGACCACCGTCGACATTGCCGTCTGGGGTTCCGAGACAGCCGGGAAAATGGCATTGTCCACCCAATCCACGCTGTCTGTGCCAGCCGAGGGGGAGTCCTCGATGGAACTGTCCGCCGCGGTCGATGGGCAGCATGGTCTGTTCGTGACCGTTTCCAGCAAGGAGACTCCTATCGCGTCCGTGGTGCGCACGGTGACCATGGATGGTCTGACACCGAAGGGTTCTGATTTCGCGCTGCCGCTGCCGACCGCATCCAATGCATCGGTGGCGCCGTCCATCACTGCCGGCGATGCGGTCACCGCTTATCTGTTCGCCAAGCAGACACCAGCACCGGGCTGTCATGGATTACCGCCAAAGGCTTGGTTCCCGCCAAAGATGCCACCGTCACTGCTGATAAAGTGACGGCGATCGACTTGGGAGAAGCTCCTGATGGGGCGTTGGGCGTGATGTCCACCGCAGAGGACGCCGTGTCGTTCTCCGTCAAGGCCACACGCTCCGGTGACTCCGGCCAAGCCGATTTCGCATTGGTCAATGCCGGCGAGCCATCCGAATTCTCGGGGTTGGCCCTTCCCGACGGAGTAAAGGCCTCCATCACGCTGGCCAATACGTCCAATGCGCGCAGGACGGTCACCTTGCGCGCCTACGATGATGCCGGTGCTTCGGTAACCTCCAAGGAAATCACACTGGATGCGAACGCAGCACAAACGATTGAAGCCGGCAATCTTTCCGGCGATCATGGCACCGCGGTCGTGCTGATGTTGGAGGACTCATCCAAGAAAGTGAGCTGGGGAGCGCGGTTCAGTCACGATTCGTTGCAAGACAAGGACATCGCCGGATTGTCCGTCATCGACGCTTCAACGCTGATGCCCGCCACGGTTCATGTCTGGGCTCGGAACGATTCCTCCATCGTCAAGTAGAAGGGTATGCTCGCCGAAGCGTCAGTTTGATGATGTTTCGGCGGCGATATAGCTGCGGGCCGTGCCACTACCTTATTACAAGTGACACGGCCCGCAGTGTTGTCACAGGCCCCAGTCGGGGTCGATTTCCTCGGGCCTGCGCCCATACAATTCCGCTATGCGGGCCACCAGCTCATCCTGACGGCCAATTGCAGTTCGAGCTTGGTAGGTGCCTCGGTCTGCAACGGCATGCGGTAGAGCACGACTCGTGCGGGAATGCCGTGGCTGGCGGGGAAGCACTGGGACGTCATATTCGGCTCGGTCTGCCAAGCGTCGGATCCGAAGGCGGCACATCCTCCACCGCGAACTGGAGCGGACGTATCAGTTCCGGCCACGCTTGGCCGAGCCTGCGAACCTGGGCCGCCACCATATCGTCGAACATGCCGGTGCGAGTGCGGTAACGGGGCAGACGGGTGCCGAACATCGGGGTTCGTGTGCCGCGACCGTGGCGGTTGCGGTAGATTCGTGCGTTCCAAGGTGGCTGAAGCATGGTTCCCACCATAGGGCATGGCGGAGGCAACATGCGTTAGGATTGGTTCATTGGCTGTGAACATTCGTCAACGAGGGAGGCACGACAAATGGTGGTACGTTCGTGGTCCGAACTTGATTTCGATAATGTCTGCTCCAACGCCAAGGTGTTCGGTTTCGATTTGGACAACACACTGGCCAGCTCAAAACAGCCGATGAAGCCCGCGATGATCGAACGGTTCTGTGCGTTGCTCGACCATACGGTGGTGGCCTGATCTCAGGGGGCGGCATGGCGGTGGTCACCTCGCAGGTGCTGGATGTACTCACCCCGAATGCCAGGCGCGGCAATCTGCATGTCATGCCTACCTCCGGCTCCCGGTATTACCGGTGGGATGGCACGCAATGGGCCTTGGTGTATGCGCATGATCTGTCCGAAGCCACCGTGGCCGCTGTCTCGGAAAGTCTTGAGCGACATGCCCGGGAACTGGGATTGTGGGAACAGCAGGTATGGGGGCCTCGAATCGAGAACAGGGGCAGCCAGATCACCTTCTCCGCTCTTGGGCAGTTCGCGCCCGTAGCGGCCAAGCAGGCATGGGATCGCGATAACACGAAGAAACAGGCGCTGGTCGAAGCGGTCAAGGCCGATCTGCCGCATATGCGGGCCAGGGCCGGCGGATACACCAGTGTGGATGTCAGCGAATGCGGCATCGATAAGCCTATGCCGTGCGCAAGCTGACGCAGACACTTGGCATACGGGCCGATGAAATGGTGTTCGTGGGTGATCGCATGACGCCTACGGGTAATGACTATCCCGCGGTTGAGGCCGGTGCGATCGGTGTTCGTGTTGAGAATCCGCAAGATACGGTACAACTGCTGGATGCACTGCTTGCGCGATTCGATACTCCAGCTCGATAGTGACGCGTTATGGACGGGCCGAGCGTATACAAGTGGTGGCATGCGATGTGGGCACAGGTCTGCAATCTGCTGTTTCCACGCGGCTGCGCTGGGTGTGACGCGCCGGATGAGGTATTGTGTGCGGCATGCTGGCCCTGTTTGCGCAATGCCGGGAACGGGATGCAGACAGTGGTGGCGGAGCCGTATATGGTCCGCATCGATTTATCAGGGAGCGGTACGTCGTGCCATTCTCGACTGGAAGGACCACGACGATACCGAGCTTGACGGCCCGTTCGGCCGCATCATGGTGTCGCTGCTGAACAAGACGCCAATACCATCATCATGCTTGGGTCATCGCGTATTGGTGGTTCCGGTGCCATCATCGCGGGCGTCAATGCGCCGAAGAGGACGTGCCCATACGGCACCGTTGGTCAAATCGGTGGCAGGGGCATTGCGTGGGTACGGCGTCGATGCGCGACCATGCAATGCCTGAGCTCCTCCACCAAGGCACGCTCCGTGCAGCAGGTCTCTTCGGCACAGCGTGCCCGTCGTATCACCGGTCATGTCAGGGTGAAGCGTGATCTCATCGGCAATGGCGACGCGGTGCTTCTCGTTGATGATATCGTCACCACAGGTGCACTGTGCGGCAATGCGTTCAGGCGTTTCAGCAGGCCGGCACCAAGGTGGTGGGCGTGCTGGTATTGGCGGATGCCGTGGTGCGACGGTCCGATGACGATATCAACGGGTGAATGACATCGGTGACGATGCCCCAGATAGCAGGCGAAGCGCCGTTGCTCGGCATGTAATCGGGGTATCGCGGATTCTCGGCGTGCAATATGGTGATGCCGGCCCGTGAAACCAGCCGCTTGATGGCGATTTCGTCGTCCATGACAGCCGCAACCACATCTCCGGGGACTGGTGCCAACGAACGATCGACAATCAGCAGATCGCCGTTGTGAATACCCGCATTGATCATGGATCGCCGGCCATCTGCATAACAAACAGCGTGGCCTCGTGCGCCATGGCCTGTGACTCGGATTGCTGTGTCATGCTGCGCCTCCCACCCTGTATTCGAACATCTGTTCGAATACAGTATACGGTAGGACGTCGGACAATATCAGCGTTCGGCGATGTGATATTTAGGCAGGATGATTCGAAATCGGCACCTCGCGTGTCGTCGACCACTTTGACGGTGCCACCGTGCAATTGGGCCGCCCAGCGCGCGATGGACAGGCCAAGACCGGTGCCGCCCGACTCGGTGCCGGGACCGTCTTGCCTTTGACAAAGCGCCGGAAGATGTCCAAACGGTCGGAAGGCGCAATCTGGGAGCCGAAATTCACCACATTGGTCACGATGGTGCCTTGGTTTTCGTCCTCGTGGGCGTCGACCAGCACGGTGGTGCCGTCGGCCGAATGTTTCAGCGCGTTGGCGATGATGTTGGTGAATAGCTGGCGCAGGCGGTCCTGATCGCCTTCCATCGTGATGTCGGCCGGCACGGTGACGCGGATGTCGTGGGCGTGGCCACCATCGGCGATTTCCAACGGCTCGATGGTCTCGTCAAGAAAGTCGGCGAAGTTGAACTTTTCGATATTCAGACTCGCCGCACCGGCCTCCATACGGCTCAGGTCCAGTAGGAAGGCGATGAGATCGGAGAGACGCTGCGTTTGGGTGAGGATGCTCTCCAGATTGGTGGGAGTGGGCTCGGTGACGCCGTCGGCCATGTTCTCGACCATCGCCTGCAAAGCGGAAACGGGCGTGCGCAGCTCATGGCTCACATTGGCGATCATGTCGCGGCGCATTTTATCGGCATGCTCGAGTTCGCCGGCCATCTCGTTGAACGAGCGAGCCAGCTTGCCGACCTCGTCATGACGATCCTGATCGATATCCACGCGGACCGTGTAATCGCCATCCGCCATGGCTTCGGCCACATCGCGCATCTGGCGTAGGGGAGCGGTGATGCCGCGAGAGAAGAAATAGGTGATGCCCAAGGCCACCACCAAAGTCAGCGGCATGGCGATCCAACCGGACCAGCCGAATTTCAGGAGGAACCAGCACATGGCAAACGCGATGGCAGTGGCGATAACGATCAGTGCGCTGAGTTCCAGCTTCAGAGATGAGAACAAATCAACCGGCTTGACGCGAGGTTTCATCGCATCAAGCGGGATTGCTGTTGTTTTTTGGATGCCATCACGCGGTCGGCGGCTCGAAAGCGTAGCCCACGCCATGCACGGTGCGGATGGTATCGGCACCGAGCTTATGGCGCAGCGCCTTGACGTGGCTGTCGACGGTGCGGGTGCCGGATGCGTCGACCCAGTCCCAGACCTCTTCGAGCAGCTTTTCGCGGGTGAGCACCGACTTCGGGCGGCGGGCCAGCGTGGCCAGCAGATCGAACTCGGTGGGGGTCAGATGCACCTGTTCGCCGTTCACGGTGACGATGCGCTGGGCCGGGTCGATGACCATCGAACCGAAGTCGAGCAGCTTCTCGTTCTCCGAGTTCTTGGCGATGACCTTCGCACGCTCCACGCGGCGCAGCAGCGCCTTGCAGCGGGCGATAAGCTCGCGCATGGAGAACGGCTTGGTCATGTAATCATCGGCACCCGCTCCCAGACCGATGACCTTGTCGGCCTCGTCATCACGTGCGGTGAGGATCAGCACCGGCACCGGACGTTCGGCGACGATGCGTTTGGTGGCCTCTAGACCATCCATAACCGGCAGCATGATGTCCATGATCACCAGATCGGGCGTAGCTGGGACGCGGCCTGGACGGCGGAAGCGCCGTCCCCGGCCACGCGAGCGGTCCATCCTTCAGCGGTGATGCGCTGGGCGATGGCCGTGGCGAGCGTGGGCTCGTCCTCGACCACCAGCACCGTGCGCGGTGTCGTATTCTGACGCGCTGTGGTATTGAGCATAAATAAACCGGTTACCTTTCAGCCTGTTGACCAGTTCAGTCTTCCGGCTTCAAGAATACAACTCCCAGAGCCGGAACGGTGATCTTCGCCGAGAACGGACGTGAATGATATTCGCCCTCGACCGCTTCGAAGGTGCCGTTGTGGATGTCGGAGCCGCCGTACTTGGCGTCATCGGTGGTGAACACTTCGGTCCACTTGCCGCCGGTGGGCAGCGCCACCTGGTAATCGGACCAGGCCTCACCGGAGAAGTTGACCACCACAGCCAAGGTCTCGCCCTTGGTACCGATGCGCAGGAAGCTCAGCGTGTTGTGGTCGGCATCGTCGCTGGTCAGCCACTGGAAGCCGGCCGGGTCGAAGTCCTGGCTCCATAGTGCCGGATGCGCCTTGTAGAAGGCGTTAAGGTCGGCGACCATGGTCTGGACCTGACGGTGCTCCTGCCAGTTCAGGCAATCCCAATCGATGGAGGCGTCGTGATCCCACTCGCCCCACTGGGCCAGCTCGTTGCCCATGAAGGAGAGCTTCTTGCTGGGTGAGCCCACTGATAGGCGAACATCGAACGCACGCCGGCCAGCTTCTGCCAGTCATCGCCCGGCATCTTGCCGTACAGGGAACCCTTGCCGTACACGACTTCGTCGTGGCTGATGGGCAATACGTAGTGTTCGGAGTAGGCGTACACCATGGAGAAGGTGATCTCGTTGTGGTGCCACTTGCGGTTGATGGGCTCCTCGTGCAGATACTCGAGGGTGTCGTGCATCCAGCCCATGTTCCACTTCATGCCGAAGCCGATGCCGCCGGCGGAAGTGGGGGCGGTGATGCCCGGCCATGCGGTGGACTCCTCGGCGATCACCATGACGCCGGGGTTGTTCTTGTACGCGGTGGCGGTGGCCTCCTTGAGGAAGTCGATGGCCTCCAGGTTCTCGCGTCCGCCGTAGATGTTCGGGCGCCAATGGCCGGGTTCGCGGCTGTAGTCGAGGTAGAGCATGGAGCTGACGGCATCCACGCGCAGTGCATCGACGTGCAGGTCCTCAAGCCAGAACAGGGCGTTGGCCACCAGGAAGTTGCGTACTTCGCGGCGTCCGAAGTTGAACACATAGGTGCCCCATTCAGGGTGTTCGCCGCGCAGCGGGTCCGGGTCCTCGTACAGCGGGGTGCCGTCGAAGCGGCCGAGCGCGAAGGCATCCTTCGGGAAGTGGGCGGGCACCCAGTCCATGATCACGCCGATGCCGGCCTGATGGAACTGGTCGACCAGGTAACGGAAGTCGTCGGGGGAACCGAGACGGGAGTCGACCGCATAGTAGCCGGTGACCTGATAGCCCCAGGAGCCGGAGAACGGGTGCTGGGCCAGTGGCATGAACTCCACGTGGGTGAAGCCTTCCTGCTTGACGTAGTCCACGAGCTGCTTGGCCAGGTCGCGGTAGGTCAGTCCCTGCCTCCAGCTGCCGGCGTGCACCTCATAGATGGAGACCGGGCCATCATGCGGGTTGGTGGTGCGGCGGTGCTGCATCCAGGCGTCATCGTTCCACTTGTAGGTGGATTCGGTGACGATGGAGGCGGTGTTCGGCGGAACTTCGTGCTGACGCTCCATCGGGTCAGCCTTCATCTCCCACGTGTAATTGGCGTTCAGGATCTGGAACTTGTAGGTCTCGCCCGCGCCGATTCCGGGGATGAAGATCTCCCACACGCCGGAGGAGCCGAGCTCGCGCATGGCATGACGGCGGCCATCCCAAGCGTTGAAGTTACCGACTACGCGCACGGCATGGGCGTTCGGGGCCCACACGGAGAATGCGGTGCCTACCACCTGTTCGCCGGGCGTGCCGTCTGCGCCGCCCATCGGATCGTCATAGCGCAGCACATGCGCGCCAAGCGTCTCCCAGAGCTTCTCGTGACGGCCCTCGCCGAACAGATAGGTGTCCATGTCGCCGACTGTGGGCATATAGCGATATGGGTCGTCCTCAATGAGCACTGCGCCGCTTTCCCACTCGGTCCTGACACGGTAGTCGGGAATCGTGGGCTGCTTCTTAGTGCCGGAAGCCGGCACGGTAACCACGAACACGCCGTTGTATTCGTGGGTCATCGGGTATTCGCCATCCTGGGTGAGGATGGTCACGGACTTGGCAAGCGGACGCAGCACGCGGATTGTGGCGGTGTCGGCATGCTTGCCGATGCCGAGATGCCCGCCGAGAACTCCGTGGGGATTGTAGAATTCAGCATTGCTCACCGCATCGAGGTCGCCTTGGGCGACAGGCACGGTGACGGTATCTTCCTTGATCTTCGTTTCTTCAGCCACGACCAAGTCTACGTGCGTTGGAGTCGTAAACGCTACATTGGCGCGTCGAAAATGGCGATTCTTGCCCTTTTCGGTGTGTCTTCGTGGTTGTGAGCGCTCTCATAGGGGCGGTCCAGGCCGCATGGCATAATTATTCGAGTTTTTGTGTGTAAGCCGTCAGTTCTCGGAGGGTACATGTCTTACAAAGTCGGCGATATGGTCGTCTATCCGCGTCATGGTGCAGCGAAGGTGGAGGCCATTACCGAGCGGACGGTCAAGGGAGTGACGCGCGAATATCTGCAGTTGTCCGTACTCTCTTCCGATGGTTTGGTCATCAACGTTCCCGTGGACAATGCCAAGAAGGTCGGCGTGCGTGACATCGTCTCCGCATCCGAAGTGGCCAAGGTATTCGGCATCCTGCGGACCCCGATCATCGAGAAAGAGATGAACTGGTCTCGCCGTTACAAGCTGAACGTCGAAAAGATCGCCACCGGCGATGTCAACAAGATCGCCGAAGTGGTTCGCGATCTCGCCCAGCGCGATGTCGACGAGCACGGCCTGTCCGCGGGGGAGAAGCGTATGCTCACCAAGCCCGCGCCATTCTGACTTCTGAGATCGCCTTGTCCGAGAAGATCGACGAGGCGGAAGCCCAGCGTCTGCTCGACGTGAACCTGGGCTACGAGCCCGCTCAACCCGGTGACGACAAGCATCACACCGCCGAGCCCGAAGAGGCCGCGGCCGATACTTTGGCTCGTGTCGAAGCCGAGAAGAAGTCCAAGAAGAAGTGATTTGATTGTTGAGGCCCCGGTCGTGTCCTTATGCGATACGCCGGGGCTTCGTGATTCATAATCGTTTGCTGCCGTTCGTCTGGGCAGCGCCATCGAAGGGGACTGCATGGGGTCTGCAGGAGTGTTGATAGGGCAGGGTTTTGACGCTCACCGTTTTGCGCCTGCCGGCTCAGGCCGTGAACTGTGGATTGCCGGGCTCTACTGGCCGGCGTCTGATTCATGCAGCGAGGCCGATGCCGCCAAATACGAGGGGATCGAAGGCGATTCCGATGGCGATGTGGCCGCGCACGCTCTGATTGACGCGTTGCTTGCCGCCGCCCGCTTGGGAGACATTGGTTCACTGTTCGGTGTCGGTGCGGACGCGCATGGTGCCGGAATGCATGGCATCGATATGTTGCAAGAAGTTGTGGCGCATCTGGCATCCAACGGGTATACGCCGGCATCGGCCTCGGTGGCGATCATCGGCAACCGCCCGAAAATCGGCACACGCCGTGCTGAAGCCGAAGCCGCCCTGTCTGCGGCGGTTGGTTGCCCGGTATCGGTTACTGCCACCACCACCGACCATATGGGATTCACTGGCCGCGGCGAAGGCATCGCCGCCATCGCCAATGCCTTGGTGGAGAAGATATAACAAAGCCCCCGCTATGAATTCGCCAGCGGGGGCAAGAAAAAATGGATGAGATTACTTCCGCATCGTCTCCACGGCTTTGGCGATAGCCCAGAACAGGGTGGAAAGCGTCACGATGATGAAGCTCGGGGGAGCGGGGAACATCGCCGACAGCACGAGTCCGGCCCAAATCGACACCAAGCACAGCACGCTGGCGATCACCATTGCCTTGAATGGGGAGCCGGCCAGAATATTGGCGGTGGCCGCGGGCGTAATCACCAGTGCGAAAATCAGCAAGGTGCCCACTGCCGGCACGGCGATGGTGATCACACCGGCCATAATCGCCATAAACGCCACGTTCATCAGCCCGATCGGCACACCCTTGGCCTGTGCCACCTGCTCATCCAGCGAGCTGAACAGCAGCGGGCGGTAGATGATGGCCAACAATGCCAGCAGCAGTACGTCGAACACGGCGAAGCCGATGATCTGGCCGGTGGTGATGGTCAGGATCGAGCCGAAGAGGATCGACTGCATCTGCTGGGAGGCGGAACTCGACAATCGCGCGAAGAACAGACCCAAGCCGGTGGCGAAGGCCAGCACGGTGCCGGTGGCGATTTCACGCTCGGAAACGCGCTTGCCCAAAGCACCGATCACCAGTGCGCCGCCCAGTGCGAACACGCCCATGCCCAGTGACACGGGCAGGCCGAGCAACACCGCGCCGGTCGCGCCCGGCAGACCGATATGGGCCAGCGCATGGGCCGCGAAGGTGGAACGACGGGCGATGGTGAAGTATCCCATGACACCGGCGGCCAGGGCAATGCACAGGCCGGCGATGAAGGCGTTGGTCATGAATGGAGCGGACAGTGTATCCAGCCATTCGGGATCATACGAAAAGTTGATGGTGCTCATGTCTCTGTATTTTCTCCATGCCTGAGCTACAGTCCGTTGATGGGCTGTGGGTCGGCTCGCTTGATGTTATCGATTCTCGGCGCTGTTGGCGGTACTGCCATTGGTGGCATTGCCGTGCTCGTGATGGTGCAATTGCGCCACTTCGGCTGCCGTGTGCATATCCTGCGGCTGGTCCTGGAGCTCATCCGGCGTCGGGGTCACGAACATGTCTCCCTGCGGAGTGGTGACCACCTGCACCTGTGTGCCGTAGAGGTGGGTGAGTAGGTCGGAGTCGAGCACTTTGTGCATATCGGCGTAGTGCGGGTGACCGTCGAGCAAGTAGACGGCACCGGTCAGAATCGGCAAGAGCATATTGAGATCGTGCGCAACCACCTGGATGGTCATGTTCAGTTCACGGTTCAGCTTGGCCAGCACGTGTACGGTGGCGCGCTGACTGGCCAGATCGAGGTTGGCCAACGGCTCGTCAAGCATCAGCAGTTGTGGGTCGCACACCAACGCCTGGGCGATGGCCACACGCTGGCGCAAACCGCCGGACAGTTCGGACAGACGGTACCGCGCCTTGTCGCGATGCCGGTGAACTCCAGCGCCTCGAGTGCTTTGGCTTTCTGGGCCTTGGTGATGGGGTGGATGCCGAATCGGGTGCCGGTCAGGCCCAGCAACACGGATTGTTCGGCGGTGAGATTGGAATCGACATTCGCCACATAGCTCTGCGGCACATATCCGATGCGTTTGTTCATCTCGCCTGCGGGCTTGCCCAGCACGGTCAGGCTGCCATGCAGAGCGGCAAAAGGCCCAGCTCGGCCCTCATCATCGTGGTTTTGCCGGTGCCGTTGGTGCCGACGATGGCCGTGACCGAACCGGTGGGAATGGCGAAGGTGCCATGCTGCCAGATGATATGGTCGCCACGCTTGATGGCGGCATCGCTGAACACGATGCAATCGGAAGTTTCACTCATAACGCCCGATTGTGGCAAACGATGCTGACAATCGTTCTCAATATCGTGTACGGATGGTGATAACCAAAGAGAAGGGTTGTGCGGCCATCTCGACAATGGTCGCACAACCCTTCTCGTGCAAGGCGTCTATCGGCATTGGCGCGAATCCGATGCCGGTGTCCTTTGCTTCTAACTATTTGCCGGAGTCGGTCTGGTCGTTGCCGGAGCATCGCCGGGATCGCCATTGGCGGCATCGGCCTTTGCCGAATCCTGAGATGAGTCGCTGGATGCGTCCGCCTTGCACTGACGGATGTACTTGGGCTCCGTGCTGGAACCGGTGCTGGCCTTGGAGCCTTGCGCATTGGCATCATCCGTGGCGGAGCTTCGGCGCTGGAATCATCGGAATTCGCGTTGCTGTCCGCGGTATCGCCGTCCGTGGCGTCTTCGCAGCCATAGCTTGGATCCACCGCGTCGATGATGGTGTTGATGAGCTGGTTGATCCAGGCGTTCAGCGTGTCGGCATCCTTGGGCATTTGTTCGGAGACGTCGACTACCGGTACATCGGCACGACCGGCAGCGCCAGTGATCATATTGGTCGCGTCACTGGCTTCCTGCGTGTTGTTGACCAGCACATCCACGCCCTTGTCTTCGATGAGTTTCTGGAAAGACTGCAGGTCCGCGGGTGCCGGTTCGCCGCCGGAAGCAGTCGATTGCGTATACCCCTTGGGCGTCTGATCCTTGAACCCAAGATCGGCCATCAGATAATAGACCACGGGTTCGGTGGTGCATAGGTGAGGTTGGAGTGGGACTTGGTGAACTCGGACGCCCATGTTTCCAACGATTTCTCGTCCGCCTGCCATGCCTTGAGCCGCTTCTGGAAGGCCTTCTTCTTGCTGGGGAGTGCCTTTATATATGCATCGGTGATGGCCGTGGCCATGCTGGATCGAGCGTCTTTGGAGAACCACAGATGCGGGTTATCGCCCTCGACGGCACCCATGACGGAAGCGGCGGATACGATATTCGTGGTCTTGGTCATCGATTTGGTGGCCCAGGAATCGTAGCCCGCACCGTTGGCCACGATGATTTGGGCCTTGGACAGCTTGGCGACATCCGAGGTCTTTGGCTCGAAATCGTGGGCATCCACATTGGTGGAGTTCACGATGGACGTGACTTCCACATCATCGCCGCCCAGCTCGGCAGCCAGCGAGCCCCATTGATTGAGGGAGGCCACCACATTGATCGGCCCGGTCGGTGCGGGAACGCTGGTCTTGTTGTCCGGCTCGGTTTCAGCGGGGGAGGTGGCTGCGCATGCGGTGGTCGCGAACAACAGGACGGCGCTCAGGCCGGCTGCGGCGAGTCGCGTAAGTCGTGTGATTTGAGTCCCCATGGCACGCCTTCTTCGTGAGAGCGAACGATATATAATCCTGACTTGTTCCAACGATAGCCTATCGTTTCGATAGAATGCACCGAAACTACAGGGGAGGGCGTTGATGTCCACAAAAATCGACGGTAAGCAGATTGCGGCCGAAATCAAGACCAACCTTGCCGAGCGAGTGAACAAGCTCAAGGCGCAGGGCATCCAACCGGGGCTGGGCACGCTGCTGGTGGGCGAGGACCCCGGGTCGATGAAGTACGTGGCCGGCAAGCACGCCGATTGCCAGGAAGTGGGCATTACCTCAGTCAAGAAGGAACTGCCGGCGGACGCCAGCTTCGACGACATCGCCGCTGCCGTACGCGAACTCAACGAAGATCCGGCCTGCACCGGGTTCATCGTCCAGCTGCCGTTGCCCAAGGGCATCAACGAGAACGCGATCATCGACATGATCGACCCGGCCAAGGATGCCGACGGCATGCACCGTACAACCTTGGCGAACTGGTGCTGCATGTGCGCGGCGACATTTCGACGCCGCTGCCTTGCACTCCGCGCGGTGTGCTCGAGCTACTCGACGCCTATGACATTGATCTGAACGGCAAGGAAGTGTGCGTGCTTGGCCGCGGCATCACCATTGGCCGCACGATTGGCCTAATGCTCACGCGCAACGCCGTCAACGCCACCGTCACCTGTGCCACACCGGTACCCGGGATGTGGCCGACCACATGCGCCGCGCCGACGTGATCGTCGCCGCAATGGGTTCGGCCGGATTCGTGACGCCCGACAAAATCAAGGACGGCGCCGTGCTGGTCGATGTGGGCGTCAGCCGCGTCTACGACGAAGAAGCCGGTCGCTACCGCATCAAGGGCGACGTGGACAAGGCCTGCTACGACAAGGCCTCCGCCTACACCCCCAACCCCGGAGCGTGGGTCCCATGACCCGAGCCATGCTCCTAGCCAACGTCGTGGAAATGGCCGAACGACACGCCTAGAGTTTCCTAGGAAATTTGGGCAGAGTTGCTTGTATTGTGAGTATCTGTATGCCTGTAGGGTGTGCGTATAACTGAATATCGAGAAATTATCCATCCACTATTAGAAACCATATATTTACATGGCAGAGAACAACACTGAAGTCACCAAGGTTGCCATCAACGACATCGGCACCGAAGAGGACTTCATCAAGCAGTCGATTCCACCATCAAGAACTTCGATGATGGTGATCTGGTTGAGGGCACCGTCGTCAAGATCGATCACGACGAAGTCCTCCTGGACATCGGCTACAAGACCGAGGGTGTCATCCCCTCCCGCGAGCTTTCCATCAAGAAGGACGTTGATCCTGACGAAGTCGTCGAGGTCGGCGACACCATCGAGGCCCTTGTCGTCACCAAGGAAGACAAGGAAGGCCGTCTGATTCTGTCCAAGAAGCGTGCCCAGTACGAGCGCGCCTGGGGCGACATCGAGAAGATTAAAGAAGCTGACGCGTCGTTGAGGCACCGTCATCGAAGCCGTCAAGGGCGGCCTCATCGTCGACATCGGTCTGCGCGGCTTCCTGCCTGCCTCCCTCGTTGAGATGCGTCGCGTCCGCGACCTCTCCCCGTACATCGGCCAGAAGATCAAGGCCAAGATCCTTGAGCTCGACAAGAACCGCAACAACGTGGTCCTGTCCCGTCGCCAGTACCTCGAGGAGACCCAGTCCGAGGTCCGCGAGACCTTCCTGTCCCAGCTCAAGAAGGGCCAGATCCGTGAGGGCGTGGTGTCCTCCATCGTTAACTTCGGCGCTTTCGTCGATCTCGGCGGTGTTGACGGCCTGATCCACGTTTCCGAGCTGTCCTGGAAGCACATCGACCACCCGTCTGAGGTCGTCAAGGTCGGCGACAAGGTCACCGTCGAGGTGCTCGACGTCGATCTCGACCGTGAGCGTATCTCCCTGTCCCTGAAGGCGACTCAGGAGGATCCGTGGCAGCGCTTCGCTCGCACCCACGTTCCCGGCCAGATCGTCAAGGGCAAGGTCACCAAGATCGTCCAGTTCGGTGTCTTCATCTCCGTCGAGGACGGCATCGAGGGCCTGGTGCACATCTCCGAGCTCGCCAACCGTCACGTCGAGAACCCGGAGACCGTGGTCAAGCCGGGCGAGACCGTGTTCGTCAAGGTGATCGACGTCGACCTCGATCGTCGCCGCATCTCCCTGTCCCTCAAGCAGGCCAACGACTCCGTTGATCCGGCTTCCGAGGACTTCGATCCGGCCATCTACGGCATGCCGGCCGAGTACGACGAGCAGGGCAACTACAAGTACCCCGAAGGCTTCGACCCGAACGCCAACGAGTGATCGCTGGTTACGAGAAGCAGCGCGAGGAGTGGGAGTCTCAGTACGCCGCCGCTCACGAGCTGTGGGAGGAGCACAAGGAGTTCGTGGCCAAGGAGCTGGAGAACGCTGCCGAATCCGCAGCCGCCGACGGCCAGGGCCCGAAGGAAGAGAAGCCGGTCGAGGAGACCTCCAACTACTCTTCCGCTGCTCCGACTACCGGTACCCTCGCCGACTCCGATCAGCTCGCCGCCCTGCGCGACCAGCTGCTCGGCAAGTGAGTTTGCCGCGAAGCTAGCGCTTAGCGTTTAACGGAAACCCGGTCCGATTGGGCCGGGTTTCTTGTGTTTTTGGAGTTATCCGCCAATGACTCACCTCAGTCTCGCTACGCGAGCCGGATCCCCTCCCTGAGGGGAGCTGTCGGCGATAGCCGACCGAGGGGAGCGCCAGCTATCATGGGCACCATGATGCGAATAGGACTGACCGGCGGCATCGCCGCGGGCAAAAGTACGGTGGCGGCGCGACTCAAGCAACTCGGCGCGTTGCATATCGACTACGATGCGCTGGCGCATCAGATCGTCGAACCCGGGGGAGTGGCGCTGCCACAGATCGTCGCCGAGTTCGGTCCTGATGCATTGCTCGCCGATGGCACTATGAACCGGCCATGGATTGCCGATCATGTCTTCGGCGCGAACGCCGCGCCGGGCGCACGTGAACGGCTCGACGCCATCGAGCACCCATTGATCTATGCCGAGGCGGCGCGACTGGAGCATGAGCACCCCGAGGCAGCCATCATCATTCACGACATTCCACTGCTCGCCGAGGTCATTGACGATATTCCATTCGCCTTTGACCATATCGTCACGGTCGAAGCTCCCGTGTGCATGCGGCTCGACCGTATGGTCGAGGAACGCGGCATGAGCCTGGAACAGGCCGAGGCCCGCATCCGCCACCAATCCAGTGAGGAGGAGCGGCGGGCCATAGCCGATATCGTCATCGACTCCACCCATCCATTGCCCGAGATGCTGGCCCAAGTGGGTGAGATATACGCAGATGGTGCGCAGGTCGCTAAGATGAGGCCCTATGGGATTCAATATCGAGCGCGCGGACAAGCCTTTCGTCGTCAAATCGCCATATAAGCCATCCGGCGACCAGCCGCAGGCCATCGCCGAACTGGCCGAACGCATCGAAAACGGCGAGAATGATGTGGTTCTTATGGGTGCCACCGGTACCGGCAAAACCGCAACCACCGCCTGGCTGATCGAAAAGCTGCAGCGACCGACCCTGATTATCGAGCCCAACAAGACGCTCGCTGCGCAGCTATGCGCCGAATTCCGCGAACTCATGCCGGACAACGCCGTGAGCTACTTCGTGAGCTACTACGACTACTACCAGCCGAGGCATACATCCCGCAGACCGACACCTATATAGAAAAGGACTCCAACATCAACGACGATGTGGAGCGCCTGCGCCACCAAGCCACCGCAAACCTGCTGACCCGCCGCGACTGCGTGGTTGTGGCCACCGTCTCCTGCATCTACGGCTTGGGCACGCCGGAAGAATACGCCGGTCGCATGCTCTTCCTCAAAGTCGGGCAGGAAATCAACCGCGACGACCTGCTGCGCCAATTCGTGGCCATGCAGTACAAGCGCAACGACATCGCTTCACGCGCGGCACCTTCCGCGTGCGCGGCGATACGGTCGAAATCATCCCCGTCTACGAGGAACTGGCCGTGCGCATCGAATTCTTCGGCGACGAGATTGACCGCATCTCCACGCTGCACCCGCTGACCGGCGACGAGATCGACGAGGAAAACGAAGTCACATCTTCCCGGCCTCCCATTATGTGGCCGGCCCCGAACGCATGGAACGGGCGCTCAAAACCATTCGCGAGGAACTCGACGAACGCCTGGCAGAACTGCGCAAACAAGGCAAGGAGCTGGAAGCGCAGCGCCTCAACATGCGCACCACCTACGATCTGGAAATGCTCACCCAAGTTGGCGTGTGCTCAGGCGTCGAAAACTATTCGCGCCACTTTGACGGCCGCGCCGCTGGCACCCCGCCGCACACGCTGCTCGACTTCTTCCCTGACGACTTCCTGCTGGTCATCGACGAATCACACGTCACTGTGCCGCAGATCGGTGCCATGTACGAGGGCGATGCCTCCCGCAAGCGCACGCTGGTCGAACACGGCTTCCGCCTGCCCTCCGCGATGGACAACCGACCACTCAAATGGCCGGAATTCCTGCAGCGCGTCGGCCAGACCGTGTACCTGTCCGCCACGCCAGGCGACTATGAGATGGGACTGTCCGATGGGGTGGTCGAACAGATTATCCGCCCAACCGGTCTGCTGGACCCGAAGATCGACGTACGCCCGGTCAAGGGGCAGATCGACGATCTGCTCGCCGAGATCAAGGCCCGTGTGGCCAAGAACGAGCGCGCGCTGGTCACCACTCTGACCAAGAAGATGGCCGAGGACTTGACCGACTATCTGCTGGAACGCGGCATCAAGGTCGAATACCTGCATTCTGATGTGGATACGTTGCGCCGCGTCGAACTGCTGCGCATGTTGCGCGAAGGCAAGATCGATGTGATTGTCGGTATCAACCTGCTGCGTGAGGGCCTCGATTTGCCGGAAGTATCGCTGGTGGCGATTCTTGACGCCGACAAGGAAGGATTCCTGCGCTCCTATCGTTCGCTCATCCAGACCATCGGCCGTGCGGCCCGAAACGTGTCCGGCACGGTGATCATGTACGCCGACGAGACCACCGAAGCCATGCGGCAAGCCATCGACGAGACTGACCGTCGCCGCGCCAAGCAGATTGCCTACAACCAGGAGCATGGCATCGATCCCAAGCCCCTGATCAAGAAGATCAGCGACGTCAACGACATGCTCGCCAAGGAGGATGTGGACACCCAGACCTTGCTTGAAGGTGGCTACCGCAACGCGGGCAAGGCCGGCAACACGCACCTGGCGTGCCGGTACTCGATCCCAACGAGGCAGACAAACGCCACGAGGAGATCCTGAAGCCGGCCTGCCCGCGCAGGACCTCGCCGACCTGATTCGCCAACTGAGCGAACAGATGCACACCGCCGCCGAACAACTCCAGTTCGAACTTGCGGCCCGTCTGCGCGACGAGATCCGAGACCTCAAAAAAGAACTCCGTCAAATGACGGAAGCCAACAAGTAACCAAATTCCCATACCCGAGGCGGGCAGTCAGGGGATGCGTTGTCGACCGTAAAGACTTGGCCTGAGCGGCCCGGAGCGTGTCGAACAACACATCCCCTGACTGCCTGGCGATCAGCGCTACCGGAACGGCCCCAAAACCGTCACATACATAAGTTAGTGTAGGGAATCATGGCAGAAACCCCACTCGCATTTGAAATCATCACCTTCGTGGTGCTCGCGTTGTTCTTTATCGTCGACCTGTTCGTCATCGGGCGTCGACCGCATGTGCCCTCCACCAAGGAATGCGTGCAGCATATCGCCTTCTTCGTGGTTATGGCGCTGATCTTCGGCGGATGCATCTGGTTCTTCGCCGGCTCCAAGCCCGCCATCGAGTTCTATTCCGGCTGGCTCACCGAATACTCGTTGTCCATCGACAACCTATTCGTGTTCGTCATTATCATGTCGAACTTCGCGGTGCCCAAGCAGATTCAGAAGTATGTGCTGTCCATCGGCATCACCATTGCTTTGATTTTCCGTGGCATTTTCATTCTGATCGGCGCGGCCTGATCTCCCGCTTCACGTGGGTGTTCTTCCTGTTCGGTGCCTTCCTGATCTACACCGCCGTCAAACTGGTGCTCGGCGGCGATGAAGATGAGGAATATCACGAGAACGGCATCATCCGTAATCTGCGCAAGATCATCAAGATTACCGACGACTACGACGGCGAGAAGCTGCGCACCACCAAGAACGGCGTGCGTTACTGGACCCCGATGCTCATCGTGTTCCTGACCATCGGCACCACCGACGTCATGTTCGCTTTCGACTCGATTCCCGCGATCTTCGGCCTGACCAAGGATCCGTTCCTGGTGTTCACCTCCAACGTGTTCGCACTGCTCGGCCTGCAGCAGCTGTACTTCCTGCTGGGTGCTCTGCTCGACAAGCTCGTCTACCTGCCTGCCGGCCTGTCCGTGGTGCTGGGCTTCATCGGCGTCAAGCTCATCATGGAGGCCCTGCACGGCAATACCTTGCCGTTCATCAACGGCGGCGAAGGCGTCCATTGGGTGCCGGAGGTGCCACATGGCTGTCGCTGGCTGTGATTGTGCTCGCAATTGGCGGCGCATCCGTGGCTTCCGTGATCAAGATGAAGAGCATGGAAAGCGCTGAAAAGGCCTGAAATCGTTAGAGAATACAACCCTTAAACCCAGTCAACACAACAATGTGAGCGCTCACAACACACCGTGAAGAAAACTTGTCATGAGTCGGCTCGCGCTAGTAGACTGGGTTTCGGCAAATGGGGCAATCGCGCCTCGAACCAAATTGAACAAGAATAGGCAGGCATTCATGCGTAAAGCCAAGATCGTAGACACCATCGGTCCTTCCACCGAGGATTACGACAACCTCCTGAAGCTCGTTGAAGCTGGTATGGACGTTGCTCGTCTGAACCGCTCCCACGGCACCCCCGAGGATCACCTCAAGGTCTACAACAACGTGCGCAAGGCCAGCGAAGCCACTGGTCGCAACGTTGCCGCGCTCGTTGATTTGCAGGGCCCGAAGATTCGCTGCGGTTGGTTCAAGAAGAACGCCGATGGCGAAGACAAGGTTCAGCTGCAGCTCGGCCAGGAATTCGTCATCACCACTGATGACGTCGAGGGCGACGAGCACATCACCTCCACCACCTTCAAGGGCCTGCCGGGCGATTGCCACCCGGGCGACCCGATCCTGATCGATGACGGCAAGGTCCGTCTTGAGGTCACCAAGGTCGAGGGCAACAACGTGTACACCAAGGTCGTCGTGGCCGGTCCTGTGTCCTCCCACAAGGGCATCAACCTGCCGGGCGTCGCCGTCTCCCTGCCGGCTCTGACCGAGAAGGATGAGGCCGACCTGCGTTGGGCCATCCGCACCGGTGCCGACATCATCGCCATGTCCTTCGTGCGTTTCGCCACCGACATCGACCGCGCCCACGAGATCATGGACGAGGAAGGCCGTCGCATCCCGATCATTGCCAAGATCGAGAAGCCGCAGGCTCTGGAGAACCTCGAAGAGATCGTCAAGACCTTCGACGGCGTCATGGCCGCCCGTGGCGACATGGCCGTTGAGTGCCCGCTGGAAGAGGTCCCGCTGGCCACTAAGCGCATCATCGAGCTGGCTCGCCAGTACGCCAAGCCGGTCATCGTGGCTACCGAAGTCCTCGGCTCCATGGTGAACTCCCCGGTTCCGACTCGTGCAGAGGCTTCCGACTGCGCCAACGCCATCCTCGACGGCTCCGACGCCACCATGACCTCCAACGAGACCGCCGTTGGTAGTACCCGGATGTGACCGTGGCCACCATGGCCCGTATCTCCGGCTACGCCACCGACCACGGCTTCGACCGTATCCCGGAGCTCAAGAACCTTGACATGTCCTCCACC
>ENA-OQMZ01000112-OQMZ01000112.1-human-gut-metagenome-genome-assembly--contig:-NODE-112-length-33023-cov-4.608281_pt1 | contig 33023 bp, 48 predicted proteins | sample MGYA00242621_ERZ504862 | MGnify/ENA primary metagenome ERZ504862 (study PRJEB26092, sample SAMD00036393) | human gut metagenome | host: Homo sapiens | study: EMG produced TPA metagenomics assembly of...
TCCGTTCGATTCATATGGTTTTAGTATAGGAAAAGGAATTTCTCGGGGCCGCCTCTCGGCGGCCTTGCGAAAAACAAATCCAAGTTAGACCATTTCAAATGGTTCGATGTCTGCCCGGATGCGACACCCGTAGGTGTCCATCCTCGCAGTATCCGGTTCTCAAGGTGCACGCCTGCGCGGTCCATCCGGTTCGACCGGGCGCGCGGCAAGGAGATATATTGCCAGACCGGAGGGGCCCCGGGGGCGGGAATCTGGACGCACACATTTCCTACACAACTGTGCCCTCAACTGACGCTTGCCAGTTGATAGCTACCGCTCGCCGAGCACATCTTTATATAGAGTGGCCCCTTGGCTAGAGCCGATATGCGCCCCTGGCCAAAGCGCAGCCGGCATCTAGCAGTTCATCGCGCTCCTCCACCGAAAAGCCCTCGGCGTACACGCGCACCACCGGTTCGGTCCCGCTGGGACGGATCAGCAGCCAGGTGTCATCCTCAAATGCCAGACGTAAGCCGTCCATATGGCTTACGCTCTGCGGCGCCTTGCCGCATATCGACTTGGGATTCACGCCGGGAAGCAGCGTGCGCAACGTCTCGGCATCCTCGGCCTCAAGGCGCAAATCTCGACGTCCGTAACTCGTCTTGCCAAAGCTCGCCTCGAGCTGATCGATAAGCACGCCCAAGGGCGCGCCGGTCTTGGCCATGAGCTCGCACAAAATCAGGCAGGCAAGGATGCCGTCGCGCTCGGGCATGTGCGCGGCGATACCGATACCACCGGCCTCTTCACCGCCCACGAGAACGCCGCCCTTCTTCATCTCGGCGGCTATATATTTAAAACCGACGGGCTTGATGACCACGCGGCAACCGAGCGCCTCGGCAATGCGACGCACAAGCGTGGAGCATGAAAGGTTGACGACGACGCGTCCCTTTAGATTGCGATACTGGACCAAATCGCCCAAAACGAGCGCCATAATCTGATGTGGATGTATATATCTGCCGCGCTCATCAACCGCGCCGATACGATCGGCGTCGCCATCAGTCACCAGACCGGCGCACGCCCCGTCTTCGACAACTGCACGCTCACAAGCATCCACCCACGGCTCGACCGGGTCGGGGCAGATATCTCCCCTATCGGTCGTCTCGTCGGCGTGAATCTCATGGACTTCGACGCCAAGCTCTCGAAGCAAGTCGGCAAGATATCCCTGCGCAGCTCCGCCCATGGGGTCAACCACCACACGCATATGCGCGGCGCGAATGGCATCCGCGTCGACAAACGATGCCACCGCTCGCATATAGTCGGGAATGATATCTGCCGTGCGGTATTGCCCCTCAAGCCCCAGCGGCTCGGCGGCCATCGTCTCCTCGAGCTCTTCGATGACATCCTGGTTGGCCGTCGAGCCATCACCCATCCGCAGCTTGAGGCATAGATAGCCCTGCGGATGATGTGAGCCCGTCACCATAAGCGCGCCGCATGCCTCGCCGTCATACGCAGCCGCCCACGTAAGAGCGGGAGTCGGCACCGGTCGAGACACGAGCACGGCATCGAGCCCGTGGGCGGCAATCACACCCGCCGCGAGCTCGGCGAACTCGCGCGCTTGCGGCCGAGTATCAAATCCTACATATACCGTTTTACCGGGATTCGTCTTTTGCCATAGCCTGCCGATAGCATCAGTGACACGAGCGACGTTGTTGATAGTAAAGTCTCCGTCGACGCGAGCTCGCCAACCGTCAGTTCCAAAGTGAATTATCGCGCACACGCGCAGACACCTCGCAGTGTTTGGATCATGGTACGCATGAGGTATACCCGCAACGGGCATCCGGCAAGCCGCCGGCACGCTCGTTCACCGTTTAGGCAAAAGCGTCGAGGTGCGCACCGCCAACAAAAAAACCGCCCCAGCGGGGGCGGTGATTCGATACTCCCATTTTCGGGTTCTATATATTGAGCGCATCTGCCATAGCGGCTGTCGTAACCGCCGTGGTTCCGCAGCAGCTGCCTACCATTGCGGCGCCCGCCCGCTTCCACTCGACGCATGCGCGAGCGAAGGCTTCGGGGTCCTCATGCCACACGGGACCATCCTGTGTCTGAACCGGATTTCCCGCATTGGGACGCACCGTGACGGGAGTAGTCGCCGATGCAACCATCCTGGGCACCGCCGCGTTCGCGGCCGCAAGCGAACAGCAATTAACACCAACCGAGTTTGCGCCGTGTTTTTCGGCGTACAAAACGGCTGCCTCGATGTTGAGGCCATCGCCCAACAGGTCGCCTTTATCGTCAACGACAAAACTCACCAGGACAGGCATACCGTCGGCGGCATCTCGGGCGCCGGCAAGCATGGGCTGCAAATTACGGATAGACGTCACCGTCTCGATCAGCAGACCGTCAACACCAGCATTGAGCAAGGCGTGCGCTTGTTCGCGCGCAATGCCTCGGATTTCACGATACTCGGCAGAGTCCTCGGCAAACCACTCAATACAAATCGGGCCCATCGAGCCCAGCAGCAGCTGTGGGTGCGCCTGGCGAGCATCGTCGACGGCCCCGCGATTGACCTCCGCCACGGACGGCGCAATCTGGTCGTGCTTGAGGGCATAGCTTGATGCCTGAAAGGTGTTGGTAATGAGCACCTGCGCGCCGGCGGCGACATACAAGCGATGGATACGAGAAACGGTCTGCGGCTCTGCCAGATTCCAAAACGCCGGTGGAATGTCGGCGGCATCGTACTCACTCAACAGAACACTGCCCATGGGGCCCTGCGCCAACAAGGTCTCGCTCGACAAGCGGCGCGTAAGTTCCTCGGCACCAAAGCGGTTGTAATAACTCGTATCCATATATATCCCGCTATTCCTCGACGCTGATTCCCTGCTTTTCGAGATAGGCGAGCCAGCGGTTCATCGTGTCCTCGGATAGAGCATGCTCCATCATGCAGCCTCGGAATCGGCTCGCTCAAATTCGACACCGAGCTCCTGAACCAAAAACGTGCGGACCAGACGATGGCGATACCAGATAGCCGAGCCGACCTCGCGCCCACGGTCAGTCAGGATAACTTTGCCGTAGTGAGACTGTTCGACAAGTTCAGATGCCTTGAGAGCCGAAACCGCCTTGTTGACCGATGCCTTCGAGACGCCAAGGCGCTGTGCGATATCGACCGACCGCACGCCGCCGGTCTCCCCATCTTCGCTTTCGATGCGAACCATGCACTCCAAGTAGTCTTCGTTCGCCACCGTTAGGTGTAGCTCGCGCGAGCTATTTGTCGTATCCATGAACATCCGTCCCTTCTGCACTCAATGGCTGATTCTACCCCATCCAAGCGTCGCGGTATGCCGCGGCATACCGTGCTAGAGTTCTTGTTGCACACGACGACCAAGATTGGAGCGATCTTTATGGAAAACACCACCACGGACCCCGACGTCCTCGAGCGTTTTTTGCGCTATGTCCAGATCAACACGCAGTCCGAGGATGCCAACTGCGACCAGGTGCCGTCGAGCACCGTACAGTTCGACCTTGCCAACGTGCTTGCCGAAGAACTGCGCGAGCTGGGTGCAACCGATGCCCATGTAAGCGAAAACGCCTATGTCTGCGCGCACATTCCCGCTAGCGCCGGTTCCGAGAATAAGCCCGCCCTGGGCCTGATCGCGCACCTCGATACCACCGAGGTCGCGCCGGGCGCCGGCGTAGCGCCGCACATCGTGCACTACGAGGGCGGCGATCTGGTTTGCGGCATCGTCGACGGCAAGCCCGTGTCCATGAGCACCGCCAAACTTCCTGCCCTCAACAACCTGGTGGGTGAGGACCTTGTCTGTACCGACGGAACTACGCTGCTGGGCGCCGATGACAAGGCGGGTGTCGCCGAAATCATGGCGCTTGTCGCACGCATCGCGCAGGATCCCTCCCTGCCCCATCCCGCGCTCGGCATTTGCTTCTGCCCGGACGAGGAAATCGGTCACGGTGCCGAGCTGTTGGATATCGAGCCTTCGGCTGCAAGTACGCTTACACGGTCGACGGCGGTCCGGTTGGCGAGCTTGAGTGGGAGTGCTTCAACGCCGCCGAGGCAACCGTTCGCTTTGAGGGCCAGTCCATTCACCCCGGCGACGCCAAGGGGCGCATGGTCAACGCGGGCAACCTGTTCTGCGACTTCAACGCCCTGCTCCCCTACGAGCAGCGCCCGGAATACACCGAGGGCTACGAGGGCTTCTATCACCTTGAGGGCGTCTCGGCAACGGTCGACCATGCCACGGCGCGCTATATCGTCCGTGATCACGATGCCGCCAAGTTCCAGCAGAAACTCGAGCTGATGAATGCCGCCGCCGCACTGCTCAACCAGCGACTGGGCGAGGAGCGCGTAACGGTCGAGATTAAGCAGCAGTATCGAAATATGGCCGAGATCGTTCGTGACTATCCCGAGCTTATTGATGTTGCCAAGGAAGCCTACCTTGCCTGCGGCGTTGAGCCCAAGTACTGCCGATTCGCGGCGGCACCGACGGCGCACAGCTGTCGTTCCGCGGCCTGCCCTGCCCCAACCTCTCGACAGGCGGCTACTGTTACCACGGCGTCAACGAGTTTGTCCCGGTCAGCTCGCTCGTCAAGATGACCGACGTCCTGCAGGAGCTCGTCGCCCGTTTCGCATAAGACTGGCCGCATGAGGCCAAAAGACGAATCGCCCCGTCCTCAACCGAGAACGGGGCGTTTTTTGGTGCAAGAAAAGTAGTCGGCATCGCAGGTTGAGCCAACGTCAGCGAGCGACGTCCAGAGCGAACAAGTTGGCATGAAAAAGGCAGGGCATTGACCTTCTGGTCATGCCCTGCCTTTTGAATGACAAATTGTAGCTCTGGGCGTCGCGCAGCGTCGAGCCGCTACGCGGGCTGGTAAGCCCGCGTAACCCTAGTAGTTGGCTTCGTAGCCGTTGCCGTCACCGGTGGGCTCTTCGTAGTAATCGGAGCCGTCGCTCGAATCGTCGGAATCGTCCGAGCCACCCGACGAGGTCGCGGTGCCATATGCGTAGTCCTCGGACGTATTGTTGTTGAGGTCACCGATCGTGGAGCTGGAGCCGTCTGAAAGGCCCATGGTGTTGGGGCCCTTGGGATCCTCACCGGCGTCGACGCGGGCCATCATTTCCTTAAGCTCGTCTTCGTAAACAAAGACATAGCTCACGCCGTCGATCATAGTGCTGTCGTCGGCGTACGAGGCAGGTTGGCCGAGTAGATGCCCTCGACATCCATGCCGCGCATGGCGTTGACCGTGGACACGATATCCTGAACGCTCATATCGGTTACGAGCATATCGGACAGCGAATTAACCAGGCCAAAGATCTTCGTGGCATCGAAGTTATTGAGAATCTGGTTGGCAAGGGCGCCAAGCACCTGACGCTGATGGCGCATGCGCGTGTAATCGCCGTCGGCATAGGTGTAGCGGCAGCGGGCATAGGTAAGGGCAGTAGCGCCGTCCATATGCTGCTGACCAGCGGTAATCTTAATATCCAGGTGCTCGGGATCGTCGACGTCGTCGGTCGCGTTGATGTCGATACCGCCAACCGAATCAATAAGCGACTGCATGCCGTCAAAGCTGACCTCGGCATAGTGAGAAATCTGCACGCCGCACAGCTCGTTGACCGCCTGGACCATGGCCTCGGCGCCGCCAACGGTGTGGCAGGCGTTGATCTTCATGGTCTCGCCCTTGTACACGACCTTGGTGTCGCGCGGAACGGAAATGAGCGTCGCCTGCTTTTGCGTGGGGTCGATGCGTGCCAGGATAATCGAGTCGGCACGATACGTATCTTCGCCCGGACGACCGTCGGTACCAAGAAGCAACACGTAGAACGGATCTTTTGCCTCATCGGTATCGACCAGAATCTGGCGCAGGTTGTTGGTAATGACATTGGAGTCGCCAAGCTTGCCCATGATAGTGGCAAACCACAGACCTGCAGCGGTCGTGGCGCTCAGCAACACACCGAGCACGGCGATGAGCGCGACACGGCGAACCGTGCGGCCGCGACGGCGCTGACGGGCGCGCTCGGAATAGCGTGCGACATTGTCGCGACTGTAGATCTTGGCCTGCGCACCAGTCGAGGGTCTTCGGGTGTTATCCGCTAGGGGCTTCTTGTTAAACATAGGCAACCTGCATTAGTAGATGACGGGATCGGGAACGGTGGCATGTTCGACATGCGCGCCAAGCGCCTGCAGCTTTTCGACAAACTGCTCGTAGCCACGTTTGATGTGATGGATGGCCGAGACCTCGGTAACGCCATCGGCGATAAGACCGGCAACCACAAGAGCCGCGCCGCCACGCAGGTCGGGTGAGGTGACCTGTGCGCCCGAGAAGCCCTTGACGCCGTGAATCATGGCGTGATGGCTCTCGATACGAATATCGGCACCCATACGCACGAGCTCGGAGGCGAACATGAAGCGGTTCTCGAAGATGTTCTCGGTAATTACGGAGCTTCCGTCGGCAAGGGCCGAAAGCACCATGATCTGCGCCTGCATGTCGGTCGGGAAACCCGGGAACGGAAGCGTCTGGATATCGACCGGCTTGATGCGCTCGGCGCGATTGACGTGGACACCGTTCTCGATACGCTCGCACTCGATGCCCATAAGTTCCATCTTTTTGAGCACCATTCCCAGGTGGATGGGGCAGAAGCCCGTAACATCGACGCCGCGCTCATCGGCCATGAGGGCGCCGGCGACGATAAAGGTGCCGGCCTCGATGCGGTCACCCACCACGCAATGGGTAACGGGATGCAGCTCCTCCACGCCCTCGATGGTCACGACGGGCGTGCCTGCGCCGACGATCTTGGCACCCATCTCGTTGAGCATGTTGCAAGGTCGACGATCTCGGGCTCGCGGGCAGCGTTGTCGATAACCGTGGTGCCCTGTGCGCGCACGGCAGCCATGATGAGGTTCTCGGTGGCGCCCACGCTCGCGAATTCGAGCGTGACGGTGGTGCCGTGCAGACCCTGGGGAGCACTGGCGTTGATGTAGCCGTGGGCGGTGTCGAACTCGACGCCCAGAGCCTCGAGACCCAAGATATGCATATCGATCTTGCGAGCACCCAGTTGTCGCCGCCCGGCATGGCGATCTTGCGCGATGGAAACGACCCAGCAGGGGACCCATCACAGCCGTGGAGGCGCGCATCTTGGCGACAAGCTCGTAGGGCGCCTCCCAAGAATCGACCCGGGAGGTATCGATCTCGAGCGTGTGCTCGTCGAGAACATCGATCGTAGCGCCCATGTCCTTGAGCACCTTGCCCATCACGTGGACATCGGAAATATCGGGCACGTTCCGCAGCGTCGTCTTGCCCGGCGCCAGAAGCGTTGCCGCCATAAGTTTGAGCGCGGAGTTCTTAGCACCCGAGACAGGCACGGAACCTCCGATGGCGTGGCCACCCTCAACGCGGATAATATCCAAGGTCTACCCTTTCAAAAAGCATGCCCGGGGTGGCTGGGCCATCCCGGGCATGATGTGTTCGCAAATGGTCGAACGCTAAAACGTTTGACTATTGGGCAAGCTTGAGCTTACACCATGCGATTTCATTATAGAGGTAGGCGCGGCGTGCATCATCCTCCGACAAATTACCCAGCTTCTCTTCAAAACCTTGAATATCAGCTTTAACCTTGTCGGCGTCGACGGTCGCCAAATCGCAAGCGCGCTCGGCGAGGACGGTCACGACATCTTCCGCAACCTGGGCATAGCCGCCGGCCACGGCAAACGTGTGGTCGACAGTGCCATGGCCTTATCGGAAACGCGAACGTAACCGCGGTCGATCGTGCAGATTTCGCTGGAGTGAGCAGGTAAAACGCCAAACTCGCCATCCGTAGACGGAATCGACACAAACGCAGCGTCACCCTCATAGGCGAGGCTCACGGGGCACACGATGCGGATACGCATAACCTACTTCTCCTCCATCTTGCGGGCGCGCTCGCGCACGTCCTCAATCGTGGAGGCATAGCGGAATGCCTGCTCGGGCAGGTCATCGGCCTTGCCGTCGACAATCTCGGCGAAGGAGCGGACGGTATCCTCGACACGGACGTAGACGCCGGGGTTGCCGGTGAACTTCTCGGCAACGTGGAAGGACTGCGAGAGGAACTGCTGGATCTTACGAGCACGGTTGACCGTAAGGCGCTGCTCCTCGGACAGCTCGTCCATACCCAGAATGGCGATGATGTCCTGAAGGTCGGAGTACTCCTGCAGGAGCTCCTGGACCTTGACGGCAACACGGTAGTGCTCCTCGCCGACGATCGAGGGATCGAGAGCGTCGGAGGAAGACGCGAGCGGGTCGATAGCCGGGAACAGGCCGAGCGACGAAATGCTACGCGAAAGAACCGTGGTGGCGTCGAGGTGCGTAAACGTCGTGGCAGGCGCCGGGTCGGTCAGGTCGTCTGCAGGGACATAGACAGCCTGGACGGAGGTAATGGAGCCGTCTTGGTCGAGGTAATGCGCTCCTGGAGGTCACCCATCTCGGTAGCCAGCGTGGGCTGGTAACCGACGGCGGACGGCATACGGCCCAGCAGTGCGGAAACCTCGGAACCTGCCTGGGAGAAGCGGAAAATGTTGTCGATGAACAGCAGAACGTCCTGGCCGCGATCGCGGAAGTACTCAGCGGTGGTAAGGCCGGCCAGACCGATGCGCAGACGCGCTCCGGGCGGCTCGTTCATCTGACCATAGACCAAGCAGGTCTTGTCGATAACGCCCGACTCGCTCATCTCGAGATAAAGGTCGGTACCCTCACGGGTACGCTCGCCGACACCGGTGAACACCGAGGTGCCGCCATGCTCCTGGGCGAGGTTGTTAATGAGTTCCTGAATCAGAACGGTCTTGCCGACGCCGGCGCCGCCGAACAGACCCGTCTTGCCGCCACGGATGTAGGGCTCGAGCAGGTCAACGGCCTTGATGCCGGTTTCGAAGATCTCGGTCTTGGTGGTGAGCTCGTCGAAGCGGGGCGCTGCGTGGTGGATGGGATAGAACTCCTCCACCTCGGGCATAGGCTTGCCGTCGACGGGCTTGCCCATGACGTTCCAAATGCGGCCGAGTGTCTTGGGACCAACGGGCATCTTCATGGGCTCACCGGTATCGGTGGCAATGAGACCACGCTGCAGACCGTCGGTCGAGGACATGGCGACCGTGCGGACGACGCCGCCCGGAAGCTGGCTCTCAACCTCGAGGATCGTGCTCAGGTGACCGATCGGGGTCTCGGCCTCGACCGTGAGCGCGTTGTAGATCGGGGGCACCGCACCGTCAAACTTGACGTCGACGACAGGGCCGATGATACGCACGATGCGACCATCACCGGCAGTCGTCTTCTTGGTGGCTTCCTCGACCGCAAGCTTTACGGTGTTATTAGCCATTACTGTTCCTCCAATGCTGAGGCTCCGCCGACGATCTCGTTAATCTCGGTCGTGATCGAAGCCTGGCGCACGCGACTATACGTGCGGGTAAGGGTCGAGATGATCGCGGTGGCGTTTTCCGTCGCGGAGTGCATGGCCTTGCGACGCGCACCCTGCTCGGCAGCCGCCGAATCGATCAGGGCCTGGTAGATGACCGTCAGGATATACGACGGTACAAGCTTGCCGAGAACATGCTCGGGAGAGGGCACGAACTCGAACGTGGACGAGATGCGCTTAGGGGCGTCGGTCTCGTTCTTACGCGGACCGTGGGCCATAGCGATCATCTCGGGATCGAGCGGCAGCAAGTGCTCGACGCGAAGCTCCTGATCCACGCGGTTCTTGGCGTGGTGGTAGACAAGCTCGACGCGGTCAAGCTCGCCGGCACGATACGCATCGCAGATATGAGAGGAAATCATGCGAGCCTGATTAAAATCGGGCTCGGAGGAATTGCCCTCAAAGTGCATGACGACGTTTGCGCGGTCGCGGAAATACGTGGCCGGCTTACGTCCACACGCAATGATCTCGCACTCGATGCCATCGTTCGCCCAAGAAGCGGCGAGCTTTTCGGCCGTGCGCTCCACCGTCGTATTGAAACCGCCGGCAAGGCCGCGGTCCGAGGCAATAACGACAATCAGGCCATGCTTGACGCTCTCATGCTTCTGTAGCATGGGATCGGTGCCCGAGCAGGAGGCGTCGCCGGCGACCGTCAACATGACGTCGGTCAGCGCCTCCTTATAGGGCTCGGCCTGCTTGGAGCGATCGAGGGCACGACGGATCTTGGCCGTAGAGACCATCTCCATCGTGCGCGTGATCTGCTTGGTCGTGGTAACCGAGGAGATTCGCTTCTTAATGTCGCGAAGGTTGGCCATAGGCTTAGTTCTCCTCTGATCCAGTCGTATCGGCATGGTGCTTGGCCATGAACTGCTGCTTGAAGTCACCGATAACGCGCAGAAGCTCAGCCTTGGTGTCATCGTCGATCTTCTTGGCGCGAACCTTATCGAGCAGCGAGCCAAAGCCGTTGTCCAGGTACTCGATAAGCTCAGCGCGGAAAGGCAGCACGTCGGCGATCTCCAGGTCGTCCAGGAAGCCCTCGTTGCCTGCAAACAGAACTGCAATCTGCTCGCCAACCTCAAACGGCTTGTAGCGCGGCTGCTTAAGGAGCTCAGTCATGCGAGCGCCGTGGGTAAGCTGCTTTTGCGTGGCCTCGTCGAGGTCGGAGCCGAACTGCGTAAAGCCGGCGAGCTCCTGGTACGAAGCGAGGTCAAGACGAAGATTGCCGGCAACCTGCTTCATGGCCTTGGTCTGTGCGTCGCCACCGACGCGGGACACGGAGATACCCACGTCGACTGCCGGGCGCTGGCCCTGGAAGAAGAGCTCGGACTGCAGGTAGATCTGACCATCGGTAATGGAAATGACGTTGGTCGGAATGTAGGCCGAGACGTCGCCGTCCTGGGTCTCGATGATCGGCAGAGCCGTCATGGAGCCGTAACCGTTCTTCTTGGACATCTTGACGGCACGCTCGAGCAGACGAGAGTGCAGGTAGAAGATGTCGCCAGGATAGGCCTCGCGTCCGGGCGGACGATGCAGCGTCAGCGACATCTGACGGTAGGCCACAGCCTGCTTGGACAGGTCGTCGTAGATGACGAGCACGTGGCCGCCGGGGTTGGTCTCGCTGGCGGGCTTGCCGTCCTCGCCGTTGTACATGAAGAACTCGCCGATAGCGGCACCGGCCATAGGCGCGATGTACTGCATAGGGGCGGAATCGGCAGCGGTTGCCGAAACGATGATGGTGTACTCGAGCGCACCGTGCTGAGCGAGGGTCTCGCGGATGTTGGCAACCGTGGAGGCCTTCTGGCCGATGGCGACATAGATGCAGACCATGCCCTTGCCGCGCTGATTGAGGATAGCGTCGATGGCAATGGCGGTCTTACCGGTCTTACGGTCGCCGATGATGAGCTCACGCTGACCACGGCCGATAGGCACCATGGAGTCGATGGCCAACAGACCGGTCTGAACCGGCTCGCACACCGGGGTACGGTCGATGACGCCGGGGGCCTTAAACTCGATAGGACGACGGTGCGTGGCGACAATGTCACCCAAACCGTCGATAGGCTGGCCGAGCGGATTGACGACGCGGCCGAGCATGGCACGGCTCACGGGGATATCCATAATGCGGCCAGTGGTGCGGCACTCGTCGCCTTCCTTGATGGAGTCGACGGCACCAAACAGAACGGCGCCGACCTCGTCACGGTCAAGGTTCTGGCAAGGCCGAAGACGGTCTCACCGGTATCGGAGCTCTTGAACTCCAGAAGCTCGCCTGCCATGGCGCTCTTGAGGCCGGTGACGCGCGCGATGCCGTCGCCTACCTCGTCGACCGTTGAAACCTCATGCGTATCGACCGTCGCGGAGAGGCTCGTGAGCTGCTCCTGCAGTTTCTTGGCGATATCCTGGGCATTGAGGGTTTCGGACATTAGGCTTCACCTCCGTACGAATTAGCAGAGTTTGCGAGGGTCTCCTGTGCGATGCGCAGCTGCGTCTTGACGGAAATGTCACGACGCTCGCCGCGAGCTCGAGCACCAGGCCGCCCACGATAGACGGGTCGACCTGCTCGATAAGGAATACCTTGCGGCCGAAGTCCTGCTCGCATTTCTTAGTGATGGTTTGACGCAGCTCGTCGTCGAGCGGGATCGCCGTGGTGACGGTCACGCCCACTACATCCTCGTCTTCCTCGGCAACATACTTAAAGGCAGCTGCACCTTGGGAAGAAGGTCGAGCTGGTCGCGCTTGGACATGGTGTCGAGCACGGCGATGATCTCGGGGCTGGCGGAAGCCAGGCGCTCGATCATCTCGAGGTCCTCGAACACATGGTTCTCGGCCTTGGCGGCTTCCAGAAGGGAGCGCGCGTAGGTCTCGAGCACCTTGTCCTGATAGCGGCTAGTCGGCATTCAGGCTACCTGCTTCCTGGATGTAGCGCTCGATGAGCTTCTTCTGCCCGGCCTCGTCCTCGAGTGCCTCGCCCACGATCTTGGTGGCGACGGCAACGGACAGGTCGGCGATGGAGCTCGCGGCACCGGCGTAGATGGACTTGCGCTCGTCCTCGACGGTCGTATGGGCTTGGCGATGATCTCTCGGCCTCCTTGTGAGCAGCCTCGATGATACGGGCGCGCTCGGACTCGGCGTCCTTACGGGCCTCGAGAACGATGTCGGCAGCCTGACGACGGGCGTCGGTGACGATCGAGTCGGACTCAGCACGCTTGGCGATAGCCTCCTGCTTGGTCTTCTCGGCCTCGTCGAGGCTCTCCTCGATCTTCTTGCCGCGCTCCTCCATGGTTTTCATGATGCCCGGCAGGGCGACCTTGGCCAGCACGATCCAGATGATCAGGAAGGCGATAAGCGCCGGGATGAACTCCGCCATCTTAGGGATGAGGATGTCCGCACCGGCGGCGCCGTCCTCGGCGAACGCGGAAACCGGCATGAGCAGCGCGGCCGCGGACGCGGAGAGTGCGATCGCGCTCTTCTGGGATGAAAGATTCATACTTGACACTCCGTGCTATTTAACGATCAGCGCGACAACGAAGCCGATCAGAGCCAGAGCCTCGCCGAAGGCGGAGCCCATGATGAAGACGGTGAACACGCGGCCCTGGACCTCAGGCTGACGGGCCATAGCACCCGTAGCACCCAGAGCAGACAGGCCGATAGCAAGACCAGCGCCGATAACACCGAGACCGTAACCGATAACTCCCACGATTCCTCCTTTGTCGTGCGTGTCTTATTTCACGCAGGATAACCTTTTTATAACTGCCGGGCTCCATGGGGACGGGCACCGGCGGTTTAACGAATTGCCTTACCTTTAAGGCGCGAACGGAAGACTACTCCTCCTCCGCGACCTCCTCTGCCTCGGAGACGTACACGGCGGTAAGGACCGTGAAGACGTAAGCCTGGATGGCGCCGACCACAAGCTCGATCGCATAGATCAGGATGAGGATGGCAAGCCAGGCCAGCGAAGGCAGGGCACCGACGGCGTGGGCCGCGGAAACCTGCTGAAGCAGCGGCTGCATGAACATGCTCGCCATGATGGCGAACGAGCCCATGACCACGTGTCCTGCGAACATGTTGCAGAACAGACGGACGGCGAGCGTGATGAGGCGCAGGAAGGTCGAGAAAAGCTCGACGACCCACACAAGCACGTTCATCGGGAAGCTCACGCTGCGGGGCGAGGCTCTTGATGTAGCCGATCACGCCGTGAGCCTTGCATCCGTAGTAGATGAAGTACACGAAGGCGAAGATGGCGAGCGCGGCGGTGGAGCCGATTGCGCCGGTGCCGGGCTTCATTCCCGGAATCAGGCCGATCATGTTATTGATCAGGATGAACAGGAAAAGCGAGCACAGGAACGGGAAGTGCTTCTTCCAGTTCTCACCCACGACGCCCTTGCCGATATCGTTCTCGACGTACTCGATGATGTACTCGAAACCGTTGACGAAGAAGCCCTTGGGAACCAAGGTCTGCTTCTTCTTGAACACGGCCAGGACGATCAGGAGCACGATCGTGGAGACGATCAGCCAAAACGAGTACTGCGTGATGCCGCAGCTTAGATCGCCCACGACGGGGGTGGAGCTGAACTCGCTGACCAGATGATTAATCTCATCAGGCAGCTTTTCAAAAATTTCCACGACTTACCTTTCGACCTCATGAGGATCTCGCAGCGCCTTGGCGACACGAACCGTGCAGGCGGCCATAAAGGCCACGAAGCCGATCGCCTCGCCCAGAAGGAACATGCGAAATGCCTCTCCGAACAACGCAAACACAACCAAGGTAAAGACGAGCAGGGCGATTGCCGAGACCGCCAGACTCACCATGCCCTTGAGCATGTCCGCATTCTGCTTATCGTCAAGAACCGGCTTGAGCGTAAAAACAAAGGGAAGAAAGGCGATTGCGCCCGCGATGGCGCCTGCAACGATAGCGAGCAGATCGGCTACCTGAAACACTGGCGTCCTCACTTTCCTTTTTAACGCTTCACAGAACAGTTCCCGCCAAACATTGGTGACTATTGTACGAGCCAATCGCTAAAGTACAACCGAAAAAGCATCGGTTAGTACGCACCTGTTCGTTTTCTTAAGACCTTCTTTATGCCGCAGGTACGGTAACGCGTTTTTCTCGAACCCCTCTGGCTAAACGTCCGTTAACAGGAGTGCGCGTGGACGTCTTTTGCTCGCCCGCGCGCACCATTTCTTCGTATTTGTGACCGTAGCCGACAAGGCCCGACGACTAGAGCGTGCCGTAGATGCGGTCGCCGGCATCGCCCAGGCCGGGGACGATGTAGGCGGCCTCGTTGAGATGGTCGTCGATGGCGCAGGTATAGATATGCACATCGGGGTCTTTCTCGGTGAGCGACTTGAGGCCCTCGGGGGCCGCGACGATGCACAGCATGCGGATGTCCTTGACACCGCGCTCGCGCAGGTAGCTGATGGCCATCTCGGCCGAACCGCCCGTGGCGAGCATGGGGTCGACGACCAGGCAGATGCGCTGGTCGATATCCTTGGGCATCTTGCAGTAATACTCATGCGGCTCGTGGGTGACCTCGTCGCGCTCCATGCCAATGTGGCCCACGCGGGCAGAGGCACCAGGTCGAGGATGCCGTCGACCATGCCAAGACCTGCACGCAGGATGGGGACGATGGCGAGCTTCTTGCCGGCAAGCTGCTTAAACGTGGCGGTGGTGATGGGAGTCTCGACCTCGACGTCTTCCATGGGCAGGTCGCGCATGGCCTCGTAGCCGTCAAAAAGCGCGAGCTCGCGCACGAGCTGACGGAACTGGTTGGTGCCGGTGTTTTTATCGCGCAGGATCGACAGTTTGTGCTGGACGAGTGGGTGATCGACAAGGGTCACACGGGACGTATCGTAGGTGACGGTCATGGGTTGATGCCCCTTTCGTTGCGGCCGGAAGATGGCCTTGCTGACAAGGCGCATGGCGACGTTGTTGCCTCGCGCCGTGCATTAGTTTAACGGTTTGTTGTATCGAGTGCCCCGTCGCAGCCCTATTGAGCGGTGCTGAGCGAACGCCTGACCGCATCGTGCCAACCGTCCAGGTTGTGCTCGCGACGCTCAACGGACATATGGGGATGGAATGTCTTGACGATCTGGGTGTTTTGCTCCAGCTCCTCCAGATCCTCCCAATACCCAACCGCGAGGCCCGCCAGATACGCGGCACCGATCGCCGTTGTCTCCACCGACTCACATTGCAGTACGGGGATATCCAGCAAGTCTGCCTGGAACTGCATGATGAACTCGTTGCGCGAGGCGCCGCCATCGACGGACAGGCGCTCGATCGAAAGACCCACGTCCTGCTCCATGGCACGCAGCACGTCATAGCTCTGATAGGCCATGGACTCGCAAGCGGCGCGCACGATGGTCGCTCGAGTCGAAGCTCCAGTCAGACCGCATACGATGCCGCGGGCGTGCGCGTCCCACCAAGGTGCACCCAAGCCCGCAAAAGCGGGGACAAAGTAGCATCCCTCGTTATCGCCGATCGAAGAGGCGAGCTGTGCCGATTCGGATACGTTGGAGATAACGCCCATGTTGTCGCGCAGCCAGTTCATCGTTGAGCCGGCGGCAAAAATAGAGCCCTCGAGCGCATAGCTGACTTTGCCGTCCGCAGCGATACCGATGGTGGAGACCAGGCCATTCTTGGATTCGACGATCTCGTCGCCGGTGTTCATGAGCATAAAGCAACCCGTGCCATAGGTGTTTTTGGTCTGGCCGGGACGGAAACAGCAGTGGCCGAACAGCGACGCCTGTTGGTCACCCGCCACGCCCATGATGGGCGGCATGTTGGTCATGATGTCGCTCGCGACGCGGCCGTAGTCGCCCGAGCTCCAGCGAACCTCGGGCATCATGGAACGTGGAACGTCAAAGAGTGCCAGCAGGTCGTCGTCCCAATCGAGCGTATGGATATTAAAGAGTGCCGTGCGGCTGGCATTGGTGTAGTCGGTGGCAAAGACCTGGCCGCCGGTGAGGTTGTAGATGAGCCAAGTGTCGATGGTGCCAAACATGAGGTCGCCCGCCGCCGCGCTCTCGCGTGCGCCGTCAACGTTGTCGAGAATCCACTGCACCTTGGAGGCCGAGAAATACGGGTCGAGCGTGAGTCCCGTGCGGGAGCGCACCAGCTCCTCGCAACCCTGTTCAACCAACGCGTCGATTGCCGGCGCGGTACGGCGACACTGCCACACGATGGCGTTGTAGATAGGCTGGCCACTCACGCGGTCCCACACCACCGTGGTCTCGCGCTGGTTGGAGATACCGATGGCGGCGATGCGATCGGAATGGATGCCGCTCTTAAACTGGACCTCCATCATCACGCCGATCTGGCTGGCAAGCACCTCCGTGGGATCCTGCTCCACCCAGCCGGGGCGCGGGAAGCTGGTTTTGACGCTACGACGTGCCTGGGCGACAATGCAGCCGTACTCGTCGACGATGGTCGCGAGCACCGAGGTGGTGCCGCAGTCGAGCGCCATGATGTAGGAACCGCCAAAGTTAAACGAGGCATCTTCCATGCCCAGGCTGCCCAGATTCAACGACATCGCTTACACCTTTCTATTGCATCGGGTCGGACAGGACCCGCTCGATCTCTGATGCGGGAAGTGCGCCTTGGCGCAGGATCTGAAGCTCGCCATGCTTAAACGTCACGATGGTCGAAGCGTCGCGGCACGGGGTCTCGCCCGCGTCGACGGCCAGATCAACCCCCTCCAGAATACGGTCCTCAACGTCGGCAAAGCTTGCCGGCGCGGGCGCGCCGTGCGTATTGGCGCTGGTGCAGGCAAGAGGGCTGCCGCAGGCGCGGATGAGCGCTTGCACCACGGGCGAGGCCGAAGCGCGAAGTGCCACCGTGTCGTCGGCGGCGCGCATAAGGTCGGCACGCAGGGGCCGCCTTGACCGACGATAGTCAGGGCACCCGGCCAGCATCGTCGGGCGAGCACGCGGGCTCATGAGGGATATCCACGCCATAGCGATCGAGTGCCTCGGCATCATCAACCAGCCAGGCAACCGTTTGCGTGAGCTCGCGCTGCTTGAGGGTAAAGATACGACGATAGCCGGTACCGAGTGCGGGGACCGCGGCGCCGTTGACGGTGACCTGCGGATCGCGCGGCCACGGCAGAGGTTCACTTGTATCTTGTGGAACGGCATCCGAGAAGGCGTTGACTGCCACGGCGACACCGTAGACCGTCTCGGTTGGAATAAGCGCCAGGCCACCGCGACCGAGTAGCTCGGCCGTACGCTCGACGGCGAGCCGATGCGGCTCACGCGCTCCCTCGAATACCCGATAGACCGTCTGCATGTGTATGCCAGCCCCTTACGCTCTGGTGAAAGTTTGTTTACTGTGGGGCATTCTCGCACGAAACGTTCAACCTATTTGCCCAGAGCGCATGTTGGTTTGGTGAGCGGCTCTAGTAGTCGGTGAAAGTGAGGGGGTTATTGGACTGCGACGAACTTCTTTGGCCTGCCGGCGTGGCGTTCTTGGGCGGCGTAGCGCTCGATGCTGTCTATCGTTATCATCCGACGGCCGTCGACGAGTTCAACATCGAGCTTTCCGGCTTTGACCAGCGCGGTAATCCGCGGAGCGGAAACTTTGAGGTCCAGCGCTGCGTCTTTAAATGTTCGGCACGCCGCTTCCCGAGCGTCCTCGTGGTCGATTTCGACTGAAAGGGTCACGACCTCGGCCAAGCGTTCGTACCCTGCCGGAGTCAAACCGTTGTTGAGGTCGTCGGCCAAAAACGCCATCAGTGCCTCGGTGGCATGGGCAATCGCTTCTTCGCGCGTATCGCCATCGGCAAAGGCGCCGGGAATCTGCGGGAAGCTAGCGCAGTAACCGTCGTCTTCTTTTATGAGAACGCAGTCATAGGTAAATCGCTGCCTCATTTTGCCTCCAACTACCATCCAGCTTGGCGACGAATACTTGCCCACGTGCCCTTCTTTGGTCGATCACCACCAGAACCGTTCACGGTGACAACGCGGTCACCAGAAACATACTTAGCATGACTACCGACTTGCGCGACCTTCACGAATCCATCGTGCTTGAGTAGGGCAATGATTTCCCGAAAGGTAGGAGGTTGCATGGGCCGACCTCTTTCAGCCGTCCTAATTATAAACTACTTTATAATTTTTGCTAACCAGTTAATAAATATTACTGGCGCTGTTTGGGCTCGGTGACGATGGCTCGAACGATACGGGGACGATCGGTGAGGTCGCGGACGATGTGCACGTCCGAGAGACCCGCCTGGCGGCAGAGCTCGGCGGCGGCGTCGAGGGCGCCTCGTAGAGCTCGCAGGCAAACAGCCGCCGGCGCGCAGCATATAGGGCGCCGCATTGAGCAGGCGGCGGAAGATATCAAGGCCGTCGGCACCGCCCTCGAGCGCCAAATCGGGCTCGAAGTCCTTGACCTCGTGCGGTAGCGAGCGCATGACGTCAGTCGGAATGTAGGGCGGGTTGGAGACGAGCACGTCGAAGGTGCCCCATTCCTCGCGGGGGATAGAGCTCACCAGGTTTGTGAGGCTGAAGGCGACTCATCGGACGTAAGCCCGAGCGCGTCGCGGTTTTTGGTGGCCAGGTCGATGGCACGCGGTTCGATATCGGTAGCGGTGCAGGTGACATGCCCACGGCGCTCCCAGGCAAGGGAAAGCGAGATGCAGCCCGTGCCGCAGCCGACCTCGAGAACGCGGGCAGTGCGGGGCTCGACCGGAGCGGGCGCGGCGGCATCCTCCGTCAGAGACGCCTCGTGGTCGGCGCCTTCGATGGCGATGCCGTATTCGTCGAGCTCGGGCTCAGCGGCCTCCTCGGCCTCGGTCTCTGCTGCCTGCGCGGCGGCTTCCTCGGCCTCGCGATCGGCCAGTTCCTCGGCATAGGCGCGGCTGCCCAGTACATCGCTACCCAACGCCGCCTCGTCGTCAGCTGTGAGGTTGGCGGCACGGCGCTCGGCCGTCGCTCGCTCGTCGGCCAATGCGGCTTCGGCCTTGCGCGCTTGCTCGACTTCATCGTTCCAGGGCAGCTCAACGCGCTGACGGGCGGCAGCTCGGGACTCAGCACCTCGGCATCCAGATAATTGAGGACTTCCTCGACGAGCATCTCGGTCTCGGGACGCGGAATGAGTACGCGGGGGCACACGCGACGTCGATCATGCGGAACTGCGTGCTGCCGGTGATGTACTGCAGCGGCTCGCCCTTGGCGCGGCGGACGACCGCCGCGTGCATGGTCTCGAGCTGCGCCGCATCGAGCGTCTCGTCCATACGCATATATAAGTCAATGCGCGCCAGACCCGTGGCTGCGCACAGCAGCCATTCGGCAGAAAGACGGGGATGCTCCTCACCGCGCTCGGCCAGGTACTCCTTGGTCCACTCGAGACAACGCTTGATGGTCCAGATCTCGTTTGCCATGGGGTCCTCCCCTCTTAAGCGCCAGGCGGCGCGCGAATGTCGGAGCAGATTGTACGCGAGGCCAGCGCTTGGCAAGAGACGATTGAAGGCGATTATCGAGAATCAGCCAGAATTTTTCACCGGGCTCGCTCAAAGTGTTCATTCGCCGACGTCTAGATTTGCATTCGTCAAGCTTTTGGCAAGGTTGCCCCAAAACTAACCAATATCTAACCAAACGCTTGCCACATCACTTGACGCGCAACGCGTCAAAAATCACCCCGCGACTTCTTGGACGATTTTTCAAGCAATATTTTCAATTGCAGATGCATACCGTTAATTGCTTTCAGCAGGTAGACAGCTTGAAGTCTATCAAAGACGATTGAATAACATCTCAAAGCAATAAGCCCAACCTAGTCGTTTAAGAACGTCCCCAATGACTACCTCTAAGGCGCCGCAGGTTGAGCATACCGCATCCGGAGCAAGGCAACGCCGCAGGCAGAGGACGGACAGCGAGCGGGTCGCATTTGAGACAAGGTGACGTGAAACGAAAGGGCGCCGACCTTCTGGTCGCGCCCTTGAAGTTGAACGTCAGATTGTCCAAATGCGGCCCGCGCAGCGTCGAGCCGTTACGCGGTTTGGTAAAACCGCGTAACCTAAACCGCCTGTGCCAGCTTCTCGCTCGCTCGGCGGCGGCGAGTGCCTCGATGACCGTGCCGAGCTGGTCGCCAGGAGGACGCCGTTGTAGGTGGAGTTGAAGCCGATGCGGTGATCGGTCACGCGGTCCTGGGGCTGGTTGTAGGTGCGGATCTTCTCGGAACGGTTGCCGTGGCCGATCTGGCTCTGGCGCTCGGCACCGAGCTCTGCCTGCTGCTTCTCGAGCTCCATCTCGTACAGACGGGCGCGCAGCATCTGCATGCAGACCTCGCGGTTCTGGATCTGGGAGCGCTGCTCCTGCGACTGCACCACGGTGTTGGTGGGCAGGTGGGTGATACGCACGGCGGAGTAGGTGGTGTTAACGCACTGACCGCCAGGGCCCGAAGCGCAGTAAGTATCGATGCGCAGGTCGGACTGGTTGATCTGGACGTCAATCTCCTCGGCTCGGGAAGCACGGCGACGGTTGCGTGGAGGTCTGGATGCGGCCTGGGACTCGGTCTTGGGAACGCGCTGGACGCGGTGCACGCCGGACTCGAACTTCATGACGGAGTAGACGCGGTCGCCCTCGACCTTGAACTCGATGGACTTAAAGCCGCCGGCCTCGCTGGGGCTGGAATCGAGCACGGTGGTCTTCCAGCCGCGCGACTCGCAGAAGCGCTGGTACATCTTGTACAGGTCGCCGGCGAAGATGGCCGCCTCGTCGCCACCGGCGGCGGAGCGGATCTCGACGATGGTGTTCTTGTCGTCGTTGGGGTCGCTCGGGATGAGCATGTACTTAATGTCTTCCTCGAGCTGGGGAAGCTTGGCCTCGTTTTCGGAGATGTCCATCTGGAGCATCTCCTTCTCATCGGCATCGGTGGTATCGTGGAGCATTTCCTTGGCAGCCTCGATGTCATCGAGCGCGCCGATGTACTCGCGCGAGGCAGCGATGAGGTCGGACTGGTGCGCGTACTCCTTGTTGAGACGCGTGAACTCCTTGATGTCGGAGGCGACGGCCGGGTCGGAGAGCTTCTTCTCGAGCTCCTCGTAGGCCTTGATGATCTTTTCGAGCTTGTCGCGCATGGCAGGACTCCTTTATATGCGTGAAGGTGAAAATCGGCAGAATTGATGGGGCGCATGGCGCCACTGCGGGGGTAAGCCCAGCTAGAACATGTCGATCCTCAGATACATGCGCATCCCTTCGCGTATGGGGTACATAGTTGCGGTCTAACCCATACATGATAGCGTGCGCAGGCAAACCTGCATATAACCCGCACGGAATGAGTGGACGTAGCCGTTGGGGACGCTCCTTAACGACTAGTCGTTTAAGAACGCCCAACGGCTAACAAAGGGACTGTCGCTTTGTCACATTCTAGAGCGTTTGAAGCAGAGCGATGAAAAAGCGGATACCCTGGAGGTAGGCGCGGCGGGTGATGCGCTCGTTGGTGCCGTGGACGCCGCGATCGCACTCGTCGTCATCAACCACAAAGGCCGAGAAGCGAATGCACTCAGGGCAAATGCGCTGGTAGTTGGCAGCGTCGGTCGCACCGATCACGGTCGAGGGCACAATTGCCACTGGCTCGAATGATCCATTTTCCTCCGTCCCCTTTGGATCACGGAAATAGCGGGCGGCGATGGAGCGAACCGCCTCGAGGCCGGGGCCACCGATGCGCGGGGACGGCGAGGGTTCGGAGCTACCGGGGCCCAGCTCCACTTCGACACGACCGGCAAGGTCCGCCCCGGCAACCGCCTCACGGCAGCGCGCCACAACGTCGGCCACGCTCGTGCCCTCGAGCATGCGGAAGTTGATGTTGGCCCACATATCCTGCGGCATTACGTTGGCGCCGGTGCTGCCACCCTCGATCTGCGTGGGTGCGCAGGTGGTCGTCACCAGCGGATAGAGCTTCTTGCTGGCGAGGCAATCGCAGACAATGGCATCCCCGTTGGCGGCAATTTCATCGGCCGTGTAGAGCCCCAACTCGACGAGCTGGGCGGCAAGCAAGTCGGTCACGCGCGGCGGCCACTCGATATCGCAGATTGCGGTGATGGCACGACTGAGCATCTCGAGCGATGTGCCGCCGTAGGGGTTAGACGAATGCCCGCCTTCACTCTTCGTCTTGAGCACGATATCGGCATAGCCCTTCTCCGCGAGGTCGGCATGCATAAGCCAGCCCTCGCCCGCGCCATACTCGGCATCCGAAACGATGCGGTAGTCGCCCTCGTCGATCAGGTATTCAAGTTCAATACCGCGCTCCTCGAGCACACGACCGATCGCTCCCGCGCCGTACTGCGTGGTTTCCTCGTCCTGGCCAAAGGCGAGCAGCAGGGTGCGCTCATGCTCCCAGCCGTGCGCCAGCGCATACTCGACAGCTCGAGAATGCCTGCGACCTGGTCCTTCATGTCGATCGCCCCACGGCCCCAGATGTAGGTGTCGTCCACGTGCCCGCTAAAGGGGCGTGCGTCCAGTCGGCCTCGGTACCCGGCACCACGGGGACCACGTCCATGTGGCCCATGAGCATAACGGGCTTGAGGGCAGGGTCGGAACCGCTAAGTGTCACCAATAGCGAATGGTCGATAAGCTCGACCTCGCCCGCCGCGAACACGCGCGGCCACGCCTGCTGCATATAGGCGCGCAGGTCGTCGAACGGCTGCCAGTCCACCGCCTCGGCATCCATGCTCGAGATGGTCGGAAACGACAGCACGCGCCCCAGGCGCTCGCACGCGCCAGTTTCATCCAAATCGGCAAAATCGTCCTCATGCGCAAAGAAGCGCCAAACCTCGGCCATGACATCCTTTCGATTGTGACGACAAAGGCCGCCCCACGGGAGCGGCCCTGCAACGCAAGAGCTTGCGGTCGGTTATTTGTCCTCGAGATAACGCGAGAGGAACTCGCGGGTGCGCTGGTGCTTGGGGTTGCCGAAGAGCTCGGCCGGCGCGGCGTCCTCGAGCACCACGCCCTTGTCCATAAAGACCACGCGGTCGGACACGGTTCGGGCAAAGGCCATCTCGTGCGTGACGACAACCATGGTCATGCCGTCGGCAGCGAGCTTGCGCATGACCTCGAGCACCTCTCCCACGATCTCGGGGTCGAGCGCGGAGGTCGGCTCGTCGAACAGCATGATCTGCGGATTCATGCACAGGGCACGAGCGATGGCCACGCGCTGTTTTTGACCACCGGACAGGCGGCCCACGGCGGCGTGCGCGAACTTTTCGAGTCCCACGCTCGTCAGATGCTCCATCGCGACCTTCTCGGCCTCGGCCTTGCTCATCTTTTTGAGCGTGACGGGCGCGAGCGTGCAGTTGTCGAGCACATCCATGTTGTTGAACAGGTTAAAGCCCTGGAACACCATGCCGATGTCCTCGCGGAGTTTATTGATATTGCAGCGCTCGGCCGTAAGGTCCTGGCCGTGGAACCAGATGTGGCCCGCGTCCGGGGTCTCGAGCAGGTTGAGGCAACGCAGGAAGGTCGACTTGCCCGAGCCCGAGGCGCCGATAATGGTGACGACCTCGCCTGATTTGACGGACAGGTCGATGCCTTTGAGTACCTCGAGCGAGCCGAAGCTCTTGCGCAGGCCCTCGACGCGGATGAGCGGCTCATTGGTCTGTGCGGCGGCCGCAACGCCGGTAGTGGCGGTATCTGCATGATGATTCTCCTCGTCTTAAGCCTAGTTAGAGCTGGGCAGCGTGGCAGGGGCCTCGGCGCCGAGCTTTTTGCCAAAGGCTTCGAGCAGGCGGCTCGCCACGAGCGTCAGGATCAGGTAGACCACGAGCGCCACGCAGTAGACCTCCATCTGGCGGTAGTACACGCCGGCGACGGTGGTGGTGGCGTACATGAGGTCGAACACGCCGATGACCGAGAGCACCGACGAGTCCTTGATGTTGATGATGAGCTCGTTGGTGAGCGCCGGAATCGCGTTTTTAATGCCCTGGGGGAACACGACTTTGCGCATGGCTTGCCACTGCGAAAGACCCAGCGAGCGCGCTGCCTCGGCCTGGCCGGGGTCGATGGACTCGATGCCGCCGCGCAGGACCTCCATCATGTAGGCGGTGGAGTTGAGCGAGATGGTGACGAGGCCGGCGGTGAAGGTACTCCAGATCTGGTTGGCCTGGGCGGTCTCGAAGCCCATGCCGCGCAAAACGGTGAAACCCGCGTAATAGATGAGCAGACCCTGGACCATCATGGGCGTGCCGCGCACGATGGTGGAGTAGATGGTCGCAAAGCCGCGGCCAATGCTCTTAAAGAAGCGCACCAGTCGTTGTCCACGCGATCGAAGGTCTGAATACGCAGGAACACAAAGAGCAACGCCAGGAAGAATGCGATGACGGTGCCGAAGGTGGCAAGCGCGATGGTGATCTCGATACCGCGGATAAAGAAGTCCCCGCTCTTGTAGGTCATGTAGACCAGGCTCGACAAAAAGTCGCTGGGGTTGGAGTCCGAGACGATGCTCACCTGTACCAGTCGATAAACGACATGACGCAGCGGTCCACGAAAAAGATCGCCGCGATGGCAACCACGACATAGCTGCCAAGCGTGCGCCACGACGGAAGCGCTCGGATGCGAACGGCGACGTTTCGCGATAGTCATTCCAGTGCATGAGTTTGGTGACGAGCGCCGCCGCCGACACGACGAGCCAGGCCCAAAGGATTGCCCAAAGGCAATCCTGGAAGATACCGGTGGGCGCCAAGAAGCTCAGCGGCGTGGGGTTGCGCTGGCTAAACGCCAGGCCAAGCGCCGCGATGACACTCGTGCCCAGGTACACATAACGGTGGTCGGCCTTGATAAAGGAGGCCAGACGATTGATGGTTTTCATGCTGCCTCCCTATGCCGGCTGGCGGTCGAGGCACGCGTCCCACATTTGGTCGCGTTCCTCTTGGCTAATGCCCTTGAGTGTCTTGTCGATGAGTTTAAGCAGTTTGTCCGAGCCCTTGCGACAGCCGACGTTTGCCGCGACCTCCTGCTTAAAGCCCTCGCCCTCGGCAAAACGAATAGGGACGATACCCGGGTTTTGGGCCATATAGCCCTTCTCGTTCTCGGTGTTGTAAGTCACGGCGTCGCACGTGCCCTGCAGCAGATTCGAGAACACCGTGGGGACGGAGTGACCGGGTTCTTGTGCACACGCCCGGAATCTCGTCGATGACGGTGTCGAGCATGGTGTCCTTTTGGCCGAGTACCGTGGCACCGCTAAAGTCGCTGAGCTTGGTGGCGTTTTGGTAGGGGGAACCCTCTTTTACGAACAGGCCAAAGTAGCCAATAAAGTACGGGTCGGAGAAGCCGACCGACTCCTCGCGCTCGGGCGTGGCGCTCATACCGGCGATGATGAGGTCGATCTGGCCGTTGTTGAGCGAATCGATGAGGCCCGAGAAGCTCTGCTTGACGGCAACGGGCTCGCCACCGAGGGCCTTGCAGACGATCTTGGCGATCTGCACGTCGTAGCCATCGGCATAGGCGCCCTGCACGTTGTCGATGGGGATAGTGTACTCACTGGCTTCGGAAACCTGCCAGTTGTACGGGGCGTAGGCCGCCTCCATGCCAATGCGGATCTTGTCCTTGCCGATCACGGAATCGGACAGGTCGTCGCGACCGCCGCCCGTCGTGGGCTGAACCACCTTGAGCGTGGACGGACGCTGACAGCCGGCGAGCGCGCCGGCGACGACGGAAGCGCTCGCAGCGAGAGCGCTACCCAAGAAGATGCGACGGCTGCACACCGGCTGTGGATGCGCGTCGCGCTGATGGGGAGAATGCATAATCTGCCTTCCCTGTTGAATCGTATGCTGACGACTTAACAGGATATACGCCAGCGACCAGCAGTGCAGCACAAGCTCGAAAAATTAATAGACACATGGTAGTCATTGGGGACGTCGATGTTTTGGCAATGCCGGCGAGCGACGTCCAGAGCGAACAAGTGGCATGAAAAAGACAAGGCATGACCAGAAGGTCTATGCCTTGCCTTTTGAATGACAAATTATCGCTCTGGACGGCACGCAGCATCGACCGAGCGGCGGAACCTCTAGAGCAAGGTGACGCTAAAGCTGCGTTTATCGGTAGCGCCGGGAGCCAAGTTGATGGTGTTGACCTTGTGCTCAAAGACATCGTCCTCGGTGTCCATGGTGGTGTGACCGGTCCAGGCTCGAGCGCCACAAACGGAGCGTCGTTGGCGGCAGACCACACGCCGATGTACTTAAAGCCCTCAAAGTCGATCTTGACGCCGTGGCCCGACTTGCGGCCGCGCAGCGTGAGCGTGGAGCCCGGGGTATCGGTGAACATGATGGCGTCGTTATCGAAGCTGCGGTGCGTGATGGGCAGCACGTCCGAGTTATCGGGGGCCTTGTAGCTACCCTCGAACGTCATAAGGCCATCGGGCGTGATGACGGGGGCCTCGTTAGTCCAAGCTCGGTAAACGCCAGCTCGTAATCCTCGAACGCCTCGTCCTCGGCGCCGGGGGCGGGCACGTTAAACGCAGGGTGGCCACCCACCGAGAACGGCAGGTCTACGTCGCCGGTGTTAGTGACGGCAAAGGTCTGCGTGAGCGTGGCATCGCCGGTCAGGGCATAGGTCATGTTGAGCTTAAAGTGGAAGGGAAAGGCCTTGAGCGACTCGGGCGTATCGGTGATCTCGTAGGTTACCGAGGAGCCGTCCTCCGATACCTCGACCAATTTGTGCTCGACAATGCGTGCGATGCCGTGGCGCGCCATCTCGCAGGTGCCGGCGGCAGACGTCGCCGTGTTGTTGCGCAGCGATCCCACGATAGGGAACAGGATGGGCGCGTGCTTGCCCCAAAAGGCCGGGTCGCCCTGCCACAGATACTCATTGCCGTTGAGGGCAAGGCTCGTGAGCTGGGCGCCCATGGAATCGATGGCCGCGGTGAGGCCGCCGCGCTTGATGGTAGTGACGGTGGACATGCTACTTCCTCCAAAAGTAAACAACAGTGTCGAGGGTTATTGTCCCACTCTTGGCAGCAGGGCTGAGCGGCAGGCGCAGTTATTGAGCAATAGCATAAAGGTCAAACCCACCTGCGGCGCGCTATCGACCGTATCGGGTGCTTGCGAATTAAAACTCACCGGGACCATGCGCTTTGAGGCGCGGTAACGCGTGCCGTCGGTGGCGACGGGCGGCTCATCGACCGTGAGCTCGTAGTCGCCGGGCTTGAGCTCGATACCGTCACCTTCGGAATTGACGTATTGGTACTCGTCGATTGCTTGTCCCCTGAGCGTGCGGCCCACGATATGGACGAGCATTTGGCTGTCGCCGCGCGCGGTATCCCACGTCGCGCCGTCCTTAACCTCGACCGACACATGCACCGAGCGCGTGCGGCTGAGCGATTGCTCGACGGACATCTCGACCTTGGCGGCGTCTTGGCGCTGCGCTCGACATGACCCCAGATGCTGCCGATTGCCGAGCAGGCGATAACGCCGGCCATGAAGGCGATGAGGATGGGGCCGAGCGGAGAACGGCGGCCCGCGTCTTCCTCACGAGCCAGGTCGGGGCGATGCGTGGGCGCAGGCGCTGGGCGCCTTGCGCGGGCACGTCGAGAATGCTGAAAGATGCCGTACTGCCGGGGTCGATGGTGTGGCGCGGTTGCGGGGTCTTTGCCGGCGAAATGGACATGTCGGCTGGCTCACCCAGCGTGGCCGTGGCATCGGCCTTTGCCTCGTCGGCCTCGGCCTGGGCCCAAGCCTGTTCAAAGGTCAGGGGCTCGACGGGGTCGGAGGCGGCGTCCATCTCGACGGCATCGTTACCGGTCTCGTCTTCGTCGCTCGACACGTCACGCGGCGCGGGCTCGTCCCACTCCTCGTCCGGAGCCTCGCCCTCGCTATACCACCATTCAAAGTTATCGATATCCATACGGGGCGCCCTTAGGCCTCGCAAATAAACACTTGCTAGCCTTATACCCCCAGACAGCGCTGGAGCTCGCATGGAATGTGACAAAGGGACTGCTCCTTTGTCGCATCGAAGTTGCGGTGGAATAGTTCCTGTTTGCACGCCCACTCGAGCTATTTAGGGACTATTTCACCGCAAGTTATTTGAGGGCGACGGGGATTTGGATACAGCAGAAGTCCTCTTGGTGAGACTCGTCGTAGCTCGTGGTGTCCAGGTAGCAAAAATCGAAAGCATTGCCGATGGGCTGGAGCGCGTGCCTGTCCATGCAGGCCACGATGGCGCGGATACCCTCGGGCTCGTACGGCATGCCCCAGCGACTCATGCACAGGTACGCGCCCTCGGGCAGCACCTCGACGCCAATCTCCGCCAGCTCGGCAGGATCGCTCGGCAGTATTTCCTCGGCACCACGCGGCAACACGGCAAAGGAACCGGCACCGGCGATGGGGTCGTCGGAATGCAGCGCCTCGCGACGCAGCATGGCGCCCCAACCGCGCATGGGGCGTGTGCCCGTGAGCGCACGCATGCGCAGAATCGCCCGCATGAGCGTGGGGTGCAGCATCGAGCGGCCACGCTCGATATCGCTCGGGAACTCCTCAAAGACCACGTAGCGGCGCTCGAATTGCTTGAGCTCCGGTTTGCCCTCGCGCTCGCGCCAATAGACCGCCTCGTCGTAAAAACTCAGCCGCTCCTGCACGCTCGCGCGCTCGGCTTTGAGCCCGGCAATCTGCTCGTCGAGCGCCTGCACCCGCGAGCGCAGGTGATCGGTCATCTCTCCAATGTCGAACGTCGAGGTCAGGCGATCGATCTCATCGAGTTCCAGTCCCAAGTCGCGCAGCATGCAGATCAGACGCATGAGCGGGATCTGCGTGGGCGAATAGAAACGGTAGCCTTTTTCGTTAACCACGGCGGGTTTAAACAGACCGATCTTGTCGTAGTAGATGAGCGTTTGGCGCGAAACGTTAAACAAGCTCGCCATCTCGCTAATCGCATACATACCCGTCTGCATAGGTCCTCCCGACACACCCTTTGACACGAAAAGCCCGCCGCCCACAGGGGCAGCGGGCTCAAACACTACTCGTATCCTACCCTAAAGATGCCTATGACCAGCGCTTATAGTTGGCGCACGACACGCCGACGGCCTCGAGTGCTTGGCGGCGATGTGATGCACCGCCTCATCGAGCGTGGCGGGGCCGTTGTAAAACGTGAGCATGGGCGGCATGAGCATGACGCCCGGCACGCGCGCCAGGCGTGCCATGTTGTCGACATGGATCGCACTGAAGGGCGTCTCGCGCACCATAAGCACCAGGCGGCGCTGCTCTTTCATCTGCACATCGGCCGCACGCAGCAACAGGTTTTCGCTGTAGCCGCTCGCGATGCCGGCGAGCGTCTTCATGGAGCAGGGAGCACGATCATGCCGTCGACCGGATAGGTGCCGCTTGCGATGGCAGCGCCAATGTTCTTGTTGTCGTAGACACATCGGCATAGCACGCAAACTCGTCGAGCGTCATGCCGAGCTCCTGCTCGATGGTGATCTCTCCCCCGCGCGTGACGACAAGCGCCGACTCAGCGCCGGCCTGGCGCAGGCATTTGAGGCATTCAAGGCCCAGTGCCGCACCGCTGGCGCCAGACACGCCAACGACAATGCGACGGGGACGAACAGAAGACTCAGGCATGACAACTCCTTAACTACTTGGTAGGGCTACTTACTAGAAGGCGAGCTCGGCGGCCCACTTCTCTTCATCGATCTCCATGAACTGCGAGCGGATGAAGTTCTTCTTGAGGTTAAACGGAACCGTGCAGTCGAAGATGGCCTTGCAGGCGATACCGTGCTCGCGGATCGAAGGATCGAACGCGGGGTCGTTGGACGGATCGAGCACGTGGCAGTGGCAACCGGGATGGTGATGAGGTCCACGTCGGCCTGGAAGCGCGTGGTCATGGCCCACATCACGTCGCTCATATCGAAGATGTCGACATCCTCGTCGACAAGGATGACGTGCTTGAGCTCGGAGAACGCCGAGAAGGCGAGCATGGCGGCGTTGCGCTGACGGCCCTCGTCATTTTTGCTCGACTTCTTGAACTGCATGATGGCAACGAACTTGCCGCCACCGCAGGGAGCGGCGTGAACGTTGAGCAGGCGGCCCGGGATAGCGGTCTCGACATCTTGTAGATGGAGGCCTCGGTGGGGATACCAGCCATGGACACGTGCTCGTGCGAAGGGCCGATGCAGCTCTCCATAATGGGGTTGACGCGCGTGGTGACGGCGGTGATCTTGATCACCGGGCAGACCTTGGCGCCACCGGTGTAGCCGGGGAACTCGGGCATGGCGTAGCCGTGGCCGTTGACATCCTCGTTGATGGTCTCGTCGTGCATGAGGTAGCCCTCGAGCACGTACTCGGCATTGGCAATGCACTTCTGCGGAACGGTGACGCAGTCGGCAAGCTCGACGGCGCGGCCGCGCAGGGCGCCGGCGATCTGCAGCTCGTTGAAGCCGAGCGGCGTGGTGGGAGCCTCGAAGCCGCAGCACATGTACACGGCGGGGTCCAGGCCGATGGAGATGGAGATGGGCATATCCTCGCCGCGCTGGCAGTACTCGTCAAAGAACGCACCCAGGTGACGGCTGCCCGGGGTGATCCACATGGCGAGCTTGTCCTTGTCGACGCAGGAGAAGCGGTGGATGGTTACGTCGGACTGGGTGCCATCGGGGCTCGTGCCATAGGCGAGGCCCATGGTGATGTAGGGGCCGCCGTCAACGGGCGTGTTGGTGGGAGCGGGAACGATCTTGCGCAGGTCAAAGCCTCGTCGGTCGCCTTGTACACGACCTCCTGGCAGTCGACGTGCTTGCCCTCGGCGATCTGCTCGGGGGCGATCAGGTTCTCGAAGCGCTTGCCGATCTCGAGGCCCAGGTGCTCCTCGTCCAGGTCGAGCAGGGCGGCAACGCGCTTGCGGCTGGCAAGCATACCGATGCAGACCTTGGCGTCGTCAAAGCCCTTGACGTTGTTGAAGACCATCGCCGGACCCTCTTTGGTCGGGCGCATGACGGTGCCGCCAGCACCGACGTGACGGTAGACGCCCGAGACCTCGGCATCGGGATCGACCTGGGTGTCGGTCTCGAGCAGCTGGCCCGGCATCTCACGCAAAAAGTCGAGCGCGGAACGCAGGTCGTGGATCTGGGAAGCATCGGTAGTGGACATGGCGTACTCCTTTCGGGAGAGTGTCCGGCGACGGGGTGCCGCCGGACGGGGTAACGTAATGGGGCCGCGGCGCTCACAAATGGAGCGCTCGACCACTCGAAGTTCAAGCGCTTGGCTGCTTACAGCCGGGGCGCTCGACCGCTTACATCAGGCCAAAGAGGTGGAACCAGGCGGCCTCGACCAGCACGACGACAAAGACGACCGCGGTGAGGGGGATGCCCATGCGCATAGCCTCTTTGGAGGTGTAGCCGCCGGCGTCCTTGCCTTCGCCGATAAGGATCGGCAGGTTATGGAACGGCAGGATGTAGTGGATGTTGATGGACGTGAAGACGATGAGCGCCACGGCGAGTGGGCTCACGCTGGAGCCGGCGGCAAAGCTGATAAATGCCGGCACGCACACGCCGAGCACGGCCATGACCGAGCCCATGAACATGTGGATGATCATGGAAAGCGCAGCGACGAGCAGGGCGAACAGGAAGATGTTCTCGGGCACGGAGCTGGGGAGCACGACGTCGGCGATCCAGGCGTTCATGCCGGTGGCACCGCCCACGGAGCCCACGGCCATGGCGGCCGTCAGGAACATGAGGGACTTGATGTCGACAGCGTTCCAGCTGGCGGGAGTGAGGACTTCGCCGATGATGGGCATGGCGAGAGCAACGCCAATGGCCAGGGTGACCCAGCCGATATAGTCGCCCGAGACGGTGAGCCACAGCGCGATGGCGATGACAAGCCACACGATGGTGCGGATCTCCTTGACGGAGAGCTTGCCGAGCGCGGCCTGCTTGGCCACGATCTGCTCGCGATCGTAGACGAGCTCCTTGCTGGGCTTAAAGAGGAAAAGGCCCAGGAACAGGGTGCACAGCAGCGCAACCAGCATAGGCACGCTCATGTACAGGAACCAGTCGACGAAGGACGGGCTCATGCCGCCGGCCTCGGCACTGTACTGCGCAACGAGCGGGTTAAGCGTGGAGTCGCCCGTCAGGAAGAACATGGAACCCGGGGCGGCAGCGGCAAACACGAGGAAGCCGAGCTTGCCCTTGTCGTCGTCACCGTAGCGGCGGACTCGGCAATGACCGAGACGACGGCGAGATGAGGAAGGCGCGGGGGAACGGATGCGGGATCAGCAGCGACAGCACAAAGGTGAGCGCGAAGATCGAGATGATGAGCGACTTGGCGTCGCGCACGAACTTGAGCATGAACGCGTAGGCGATGCGCTCGCCCAGGCCCGACTCCTTGACCGCGCTGGCGATGAGGTAGGCGCCGATGACGAGCCACATGGTGGCCTTGGTCCACGAGCTAAACGTGGAGGCGACCGTCGCGAGATGCTCGCGGCGCCCGTGTCGTCCACGCACACCTTGAACAGGACGAGCAGTGCGCAGTAGAGCAGGCCCACAAAGCCCGGCTGTGCCACGCCGCATGCCCAGAACACCACCGTGGCGAGCGTCAGTGCCAGACAGGTCTGACCGCCGACCGTGAGCTCGACCGTCGAGCTCAGCTCCGCCAAAAGGAAGAAACTTCACCAGCAAAAAGACAACGATACCCAGCACAAA
>ENA-OQMZ01000114-OQMZ01000114.1-human-gut-metagenome-genome-assembly--contig:-NODE-114-length-32889-cov-5.314236_pt1 | contig 32889 bp, 42 predicted proteins | sample MGYA00242621_ERZ504862 | MGnify/ENA primary metagenome ERZ504862 (study PRJEB26092, sample SAMD00036393) | human gut metagenome | host: Homo sapiens | study: EMG produced TPA metagenomics assembly of...
CACGTCCGACTGCGGTTGTGCGTATTGATTCGCCGCATTAGGATACATCATTTGAGCTGCTGGTTGTTGAGAACTCTGCATGGGCGGCATCTGCTGTTGAAAACTTTGCGGCACTGTTGGTAAGGCTGCGGCGGCATCTGCTGAGTCCAGGGGTTGAGGTTTCCCTGCGGCATCTGCTGATACGGCTGCTGGTACGGCTGAGGATACTGCTGTGGATACGGCTGGCATATCCCTGCTGCGGCATATATTGGGAGGATACCCTTGTGGGTACGGTTGGTAGCCCATTTGCGCGACGTTTGGCATGGCCGCCGTCTGCTGCACGGCGCCTGTGTCCGGGTCTGCCGAGCCTATCCCCTCCGGCATGTTTTGCACTGGGTTGCCCAGCGGTGTCTGGGGGTCTTGCATGGGAAAACTTCCAGGCTGCTGCATCTGCTGCGCCACGGGCTGCTGTGCAAACGTGCTGGATAGGGGATACGCCGGCTGCTCCGTCTCGGGGCGCACGGCGGCCCCTCGCCCTCCGGCGCGCTCGATTTCCTGTACGCGCTTGGGATTCAGGCTTACCGTGACCACGGTGCCGTTGCCCATGTTGTCCTCGATGGATACAGCGCCGCCGGCGTTTTCCAGGTACTCCTGCACCATGGGAAACCCGGCTCCGGTTCCGCGGATGTATCGTTTCATGTTGCTGTTTGCGCTGGTAACGCCAAATTCGAACGCGCGCTCCTTGTCGTCGATCCCCGGTCCCTGGTCTGCGAATCGGATGGTGTCGCCGCCGTCTAGGATCGAGATGATGGGCTCTGCAAAGTGGGCGTGGATAAAGTTTTCGACAATCTCGCGGATAACCATGAGCGAGATGTGCCCGCCCTGTTCTTTCATGCACTGGTAGACGGTGTTGGTTGTCTCTTCCAGATAGGTGCGCACGTCCTTAGGTTCGATGACGATGACGCGCGGCGTCGACAGCATGTCGTCATAGACCGCGATGCGTGCGGCATACATGGCAGCCTGCGTTTTCGCAGCGGCCTGCTCTTCCTCGCCACGCTTTTCGCGCACGCCGGTGATGTGCTCGTTGTCGGGTGCCGGGTCTCCGGAATCGACCATGGTGTAAAAGTCGTCAGACATGCCGCTCGCAATCTTTCAAAAGGTTTCGAACAAATAGTAGCTCACTGTGCAATGTTTCTCATCTTTCGACAACTTTTCAAAACCTGTTGAAAACTTTGGAAAACGGGCGAAAAGTTCTCAACATTGCCAACATGACCTGTTGAAAACTCGATGAAATATCGTGAAAAGTTGCCATGTACCGCTAAATCGAGCTTGGCTTATGGGGGAACCGTGTGAACTGCGCAACCTTTTACCTTTGATTTCTTGACATTTGAACATTGATTTCCCTACAATCTTCAAGCTCACGTGTCTATATCTGCGTCCGCGCCCCCGCGGACACTCGAAATGCAGCAGGAGGAACTTAAGATGAAGCGTACGTATCAGCCTAATAAGCGTAAGCGTGCCAAGACCCATGGCTTCCGTGCCCGTATGGCCACTAAGGGTGGTCGTGCCGTGCTCGCCCGTCGTCGCGCCAAGGGCCGCAAGCGTCTCACTGTCTAGCAGCGATACACACATCTCGCATGAAGACTATTAAGTCTCGGCAAGATTTCGAGCATGTGTTCAGTCAGGGGCGTCGTTTCAATCACCCTCTGATTCGAATGACCATATGTGAATCGGTTGGCGAAGGCGACTCCGGAAGGGTCGCCTTCGTTGGTGCTAAACGGCTCGGTTGTGCTGTCGTGCGCAACCGTTCTAAGCGTGTGATGCGCGAGGCCGCCCGCAGCTGTGGATTTCCCGTTGCGGGTTATGACATCATCTTGTTCGCAACTCCCAAGACGAGGGTTTCTTCGCCTCAGGAGATGGACAATGCATTGCGTTCGCTTATGAAACGCGCCGGCGTTGCCGGGGAGGAGCGATGAGCAATCACGTTTTGCGACGTGTTGCCATCGCTCCTATTCGCATATATCAACAGGTTATTTCGCCCTTATTGCCTGACGCCTGCATTTATTACCCAACGTGCTCGCAATACGCCGTCCAGGCGATTGAGAAGTACGGTGTTTTGAGAGGCTGCTGGCTTGCCGTGAGGCGCATCGCTCGCTGCAATCCCCTGCACGTCGGCGGTTATGACCCTGTGCCCTAGCGGGCACTCGCTATCGGAGGAAAACTTACATGTGGGATTGGATCGTTAACATCCTTTTCGAGCTGCTCAAGCTCATCCAGACCTTTGCGGTCGACTGGGGCCTGTCCATCATCATCCTGGTGGTCATCATCCGTCTGCTGCTGACGCCGCTTATGCTCAAGTCGACTAAGTCGACGGCACGCATGCAGGTGCTGCAGCCCAAGATGCTCGAGATCCAGGAGCGCTATGCCGACGATCCCCAGCGTCAGGCCGAGGAAATGCAGAAGTTCTACAGCGAGAACAAGTTCAACCCGATGGCTGGTTGTCTGCCGCTGTTGATTCAGATGCCTGTCCTGTTCGCCCTATTTACGCTGCTGCGTAACCTGCCGGACTACTTTAACGACGGCACGTTCTCGTTCTTTAATATTCTGCCCGACCTGACCACCACGCCGAGTGCCTCCTTTGCCGATGGCTTTATGGTCGCGCTGCCTGCGCTGGTCTGCCTGATCCTGTTCGCTGTCCTGACCCTGATTCCGCAGCTCTATATGTCGCGCAACCAGACCGGCCAGCAGGCTCAGAGCATGCGTATGATGGCCGTTGTCATGACGGTCATGATGCTTTGGATGGGCTGGAGCCTTCCCGTTGGTGTTCTGCTGTACTACGACGTCTCGTCTGCTTGGCAGGTTATCCAGCAGATTTTTGTGACGCAGAAGGTCATCGACAAGGCGAAGGCCGATGAGGAGGAGCGCCTTAAGAACGCGCCGCTGCAGGTTGAGGTCACTCGTCGCGAAAAGAAGCCGCGCCCGCACAAGAAGAAGTAGCGGGATATCAATCTTATTTAGGTACCTAACTTTTGGAGTACGTTATGTCTGAAGAGATCATCGAGGATATGCTTGAGGAGGTTGCCCCGCAGGTCGCGGGCGATTATCCCGAGATTGCACAGCGCTACAAGGCCGGTGAAGAGCTGACCGACGAGGAGCTCGACACCATTGCCGATGTCGCGATTTCCATCCTGCGTTCCATCCTTTCGCACTTCGATGCCGCCAACTCTCCTATCGATGAGTATGAGGGCGACGAGGGTGAGCTGATTCTGGATGTAACGGCTCCCGACCTTGCTGTTCTCATTGGCCGTCATGGTCGCACCCTTGATGCCCTTCAGGTTATGTTCTCATTGCTGGTGAGCCGCAAGCTTGGCTTTAGGTATCCGGTTGTAGTGGACGTCGAGGGATACAAGAGCCGCCGTCAGGACAAGGTTGCCTCCATGGCACAGTCTGCAGCCGAGCGTGCCATCCGCACTCATAAGAGTGTTTCGCTTCCGCCCATGAATGCCTATGAGCGTCGACTGGTTCACATTGCACTTCGTGGCAATGATGCCGTCGATACTCATTCTGAGGGTTCTGACCCTGATCGCCATGTGGTGATTGTTGCTCGATAATCTGCTCGAGCTTATGCTAAGGGGACGTGGTTTCCACGTCCCTTTTTTGTCAAAAGTTCTCGATACACTGATTTTTGTCAGAAAGGAGCTTTCGTTGTTAGTACTTACTGATCAGCAAGCTGACGAGATGTTGACTCGTCTATCTTCCTATTGCAAAGAGTATTCCTTGAGCGTAACTGATGTTGAGCTGAGAAAATGTATTCAGCATTTGGATTTGGTTCTGGAAACAAATAAGACAACCAATCTTACCCGTATTCTTAACGTAGAAGATGCTGCAGTACTTCATATCCTCGACTCACTTGTTTTGCTTCCCTATATCAATAAGGCTCCTGAGGGAGCTTTGCTCGATATGGGTACAGGTGCGGGCTTCCCTGGTATTCCGTTAACCATAGCCACGCATCGTAAAACTACTTATATTGACTCTGTTGGTAAGAAGGTTGATGCCGTCAATTCTTTTGTTCATGCTCTTGGGTTGAAACATGCTCATGCGATTCATGATCGCCTTGAAGAATATGCTCGAAGCCATAAGAAGCAGTTTTCTGTCGTTACCGCCCGTGCACTTGCCCCTCTACCGATTCTTGTTGAGTATGCGGCTCCGTTCCTCAAGGATGGAGGTCTATTTGTTATCACCAAGGGTAATCCTTCGGATGAGGAGCTAGTTTCCGGTATGTCGGCAGCTAAGATTTGCGGCTTCACTTTGCTTCTTAATGACGCAATCGATTTGCCTGAGGGCTTGGGCCACAGGGAGTTCATTGTTCTCAAGAAGAGTCATCCAGCATCCGTTTCATTGCCTCGTGCAAATGGCATGGCTAAGAAGAATCCGCTTGCCTAGATGTTCACGTGAAACATAATGGATACTAACAACTTGCAGTGTTTCACGTGAAACATGGCGGTTGATATCGAATCGGAATGTTTCACGTGAAACATCCTCCGTTTGACAGCTTTAATACACACCAGGAGGGACCGTGGGATTTCGCGACGTTAAGCGTTCTAAGAACGCAAAAGACACGCGTATCATTGCAATCATCAATCAAAAAGGCGGCGTCGGTAAGTCAACGACGGCTGTAAACCTTGCAGCAGCACTGGGTGAGCAGGGTCGTAAGACACTGATTGTCGATTTTGATCCGCAGGGAAACAGTACCAGTGGATTTGGAATTGAAAAAGAAGACCTTGATCACTGCATCTATGATGCATTGTTGAATGATGTGCCGGCAGAATCGCTTGTTCTTGATACAAATTGCAAAAAGGTATTCGTAATTCCAGCTACGATTCAGCTTGCAGGTGCCGAAATTGAGCTCGTAAGCGCAATTGCTCGTGAAACCCGCCTCAAAGATTTGCTTGAGCCGATTCAGGACGAGTTCGATTTTATTTTCATTGACTGTCCTCCTTCGCTCGGCCTGCTTACTATCAATGCCTTGACCGCAGCAGACAGCGTTTTGATTCCAATCCAGTGTGAGTATTACGCACTCGAGGGCGTTACGAAGCTGCTTGAGTCAATGAAGATGGTCAAATCACGTCTGAACAAGGGCTTAGACACCTATGGCGTGCTTATGACCATGTATGACTCACGTACTTCTTTGTCGAATCAGGTTGTTGAGGAAGTTCAATCGTACTTTGGTGATAAGGCGTTTAAGACGCTGATTCCCCGTACGGTTAAAATCTCTGAAGCTCCGTCTTTTGGAGAACCGATAATTACCTATGCACCTCAAAACAAGGGTGCAAAAGCGTATATGAACCTTGCAAAAGAGGTGATCAAGCGTGCCTAGTGCAAAGAAACGTGGTGGATTGGGACGCGGACTCAATGCTTTGGTCTCAGAGGCTGAGTATGAGACCGGTGGTTCTGCTGCATCTGCTTCAAATGCCGCATCTGAAACAAAGCTACCTATTGAGGATATCGTTCCCAACCCTAATCAACCGCGAATTCACTTTAATGAAACTGAACTTCGCGAGTTGAGCGAGTCAATCCAAGAACATGGCGTTTTGCAGCCGCTCTTGGTTCGCAAGCATGGAAACGGTTATGAGATCATCGCTGGTGAGCGTCGTTACCAGGCGTCAAAGCTTGCTGGTCTTGAGGAACTGCCTGTCATCATTAAAGATGTTAATGATGAAGAGATGCTGGCTCTTGCTCTTATCGAAAACCTTCAGCGTCTGATCTGAATCCCGTCGAAGAGGCTAAGGGCTATCGCCAGCTCATCGATGCTAGCGGTATGACCCAGGAGGCATTGTCGAAGGCCGTAAGCAAGTCACGCTCTGCAATTACAAACTCGTTGCGCCTTCTCGATCTCCCCGAAGTAGTTCAGCAGATGATTTTTGAGGGTAAACTTACTGCTGGTCACGCACGTGCGATTCTTGCAGTTCCCTATGAGGATGCTCGAATTCGACTTGCAGAGAAGGTTGTTGCGGAGGGCCTTTCCGTGAGAGCGACAGAAAATCTTGCTCCATTGTTTTCTGCCGGAGAGACACCTAAGACGCCGCGGCCTGCAACGCCTCAGTCTTTTAAGAAGGCTGCACGCGTTCTGCGTCAGGTGTTTAACACGAACGTTCGCGTCAAGAGCTCGCGCGGCAAGAATAAAATCGAGATCGAGTTTAAGGATGAGGAAGAGCTGTCTCGCATTCTTGGCGAGATGATTCAATTTGACCAGGGAGATCAGGATGAAGAATAAAGTTCTGACTGCTCTTGCTTTGGCTGCAACTGTAGCGGTTGGTGCGTTTGCGGGATTTAAGATCGCAACAGACGATGAATTGCGTGGTCGTCTGCTTCGCGGAGCGCAAGATATCGTCGATACGTCCAAAAAGAAAATGGATGTTATGACTGAGGATGTCGCTATGCGTACAGCTCAGGTAACTAAGAATCCCAAGATTAATCAAGATTGGGTTAACCATCAATGGGAAAATGTAGGCTTTTAGGTACCTAACAATTACTAGCCTTTTTTAAGGGGTCCTTGTCTGAACGCCAGAACAAGGACCCTTATTTCTTGCGGAAAAGATGTTGAACAATCGCTCGATGCGAATTAGCGATAGATATGAAACAGCCCCGGTTGCAATTAAGCAACCGGGGCTGTTCGATGTTTCACATGAAACGTTTAGGTTGGTCTCCCCTACGCGTTCTTCTGAACCTTGAAGCGCTGCTTGAGTTGGCCGCAAGCAGCGTCGATATCGTTGCCACGAGAGTTACGGATCGTGGTCTCGATGCCACGGGACTCAAGACGACGCTGAAGATCCTCAACCTTATGAATCGGCGACGGCTTGAGCGGGCTGCCCTCGATGTCGTTAAGCTGAATTAGATTAACGTGGCACAGCGTTCCCTCGCAAAAGTCGCAGAGCGCCTGCATCTCGGGATTCGTATCGTTGACGCCTTCGATCATGGCATACTCATAGGTCGGGCGGCGGCCAGTCTTCTCGGTGTAGAGCTGAAGTGCCTCGTGAAGGCGAAGCAGCGTGTACTTCTTAACACCGGGCATGAGCTTATTGCGCGTCGACTGGATGGCGGAATGCAGGGAAACGGCAAGCGTGAACTGCTCGGGGATATCGGCAAATTTGCGAATACCGGGAATAACGCCGCTGGTAGAGACGGTGAGGTGACGAGCGCCGATACCGATGCCATCGGGGTCGTTGAGGATACGCAGCGCCTTGAGAACCTCGTCGTAGTTGGCAAACGGCTCGCCCTGGCCCATGAAGACAACGCTTGTGGCACGCTCGCCAAAGTCGTTGGATACATGAAGCACCTGGTCGACGATCTCTTGAGCGGTCAGAGAGCGCTTGAGGCCGTTGAGACCGGTAGCGCAAAAGGCACAGCCCATGCCGCAGCCTGCCTGGGTGGAAACGCAGACGGAAAGCTTGTTACGACGGGGCATGCCGACAGTCTCGACGGAAATGCCATCGTGGTACTCGAGCAGATACTTGCGCGAGCCATCTTTGGAAACCTGCTTGGTGAGTTCAGTCGGCGTATCAAAGGCAAAAGCCTCTTTAAGCTGCTCACGGAAAGCCTTGGGGAGGTTGGTCATATCGTCAAACGAACAAACGTTCTTCTCAAAGACCCATTCGATGAGCTGCTTCGCGCGGAAGGCGGGCTGGCCAAGTTCGGCCACGAGCTCGCGAATATCGTTTTGGCTCAAGTCGCGAATGTCCTGAGATTTAGTCCTGGGATTCATGGAAGCCTTTCGATTTTGGGGAAACGTAGAGGGTATCGCTACAATATGGTATCAGCTGCAGAAATTATAGAGGAGGAGTCTGCCCATGCCGGGTAAAAGCCTAGAGAACATGCACGTAGCGGTCTTGGCGGGCGGTCATTCCGCTGAGCGCGAGATCTCGCTCAATTCGGGAAAGAACGTCGTGGCGGCCCTGAAGGAGGCCGGCTACACTTCGGTGAAGCTGCTCGACACGGCTGCCGATGATTTTATGGTAACCATGGCGACCGGTGGTTTCGACGTGGCATTTATCGCCATGCACGGCGCCGGCGGTGAGGATGGTGCCATGCAGGGTGCCATGGAGACCCTGGGTATCCCCTACACGGCGTCAGGCGTGCTCGCCAGCGCATGTGGCGCCGATAAAGAGGTTTCAAAGCTTCTGTATGCCAAGGCGGGCATCCCCATTGCCCCCGGCCTGGCGCTTGAGGCGGGCGACGAGGTCGATATCGATCGTATCGTCGAGATTTGTGGCGAGCGTTGCTTTGTAAAGCCCGCCGTCAACGGCTCCAGCTACGGCATTTCGCTCGTCCACGAGCCCTCAGAGCTGCCGGCGGCAATCGCCAAGCTTTTGAGTACGGCGATAAAGTGCTGGTCGAAAAGTGCATCGAGGGAACCGAGATCACTGTGGGCGTGTACGGCGAGGACGACGTGCGCGCGCTGCCGATTGTGGAGATTCGCAAGCCTGAGGACTGCGAGTTCTACGACCTGGATGTAAAGTACGTCGACCCCACAGACATCCACCGCATTCCGGCGCAGATTTCGCCCGAAAACTATGCGCGTGCCCAGGAACTTGCCTGTGCGGCCCATAAGGCCCTCGGCTGTCTGGGCGTTTCGCGCAGCGATTTTATCGTGAGCGAGGACGGCCCTGTCATTCTCGAGACCAACACCATTCCCGGCATGACCGATACGTCGCTGTATCCCGATGAGATTCGCCATACCGACGACATGACGTTCCCGCAGGTGTGCGACAGCCTGATCCGTATGGGTCTCCGCCGGGCGGGCGTTGCATGCTAATCGAGGACGCCGTATCTCCTGGAACGCCGCAGTTCGTCATCGATTCTTACGCCACGCTCGCCGAGCGCGCTAAGACGCAATCGTTTGGCTCATCGAGGAGGACGTAATCGTCCTCGATACCGAGACCACGGGTCTTTCGGTGCAGGACAATGAACTGATTGAGATCTCGGCTGCCCGTCTTTCGGGCCGCGAGATCGTCGACCGGTTCGATACCTTCGTGCACCCCAAGCAGCTGATTCCCGCCGAGATTACCGAACTCACGAGCATTACGAACGCCGATGTGGCAGATGCTCCGTCGGCCGTCGAGGCCGTCGCGGCACTCGCCGACTTTGTGGGCGGCTGTCCTGTTATCGCGCATAACGCCACGTTTGACCGGTCGTTTATCGAGTCGGTCAAGGGCGGTGTCAACGTCAGCGACATCTGGATCGATTCGCTGGCACTGTCGCGCATCGCACTTCCGCGCCTGGCCTCGCACAAGCTGTCTTTTATGGCCGACTTGTTTGGGTGCGATTCAGTATCGCACCGTGCGAACGCCGACGTTGATGCCCTGTGCGGTGTGTGGCGCGTGCTGTTGGTCGCACTTACCGACCTGCCTTCGGGCCTTATGGCGCGCTTGGCGGACATGCACGCGGACGTGCCTTGGTCATATCGCCCCATTTTTTCTTTTTTTGGCTGGACAGAACCCGGGTTCGATATTTTCGCTCAGCGCCGCTCGTGCCGATGTGCTCAAGGCCGATCGCGCAGACGATCGCGTTGATGCGGACGAGCTGCCGGTCCTTAAGATGCCGAGTCGTGAAGAGATCGAGGCAGATTACGCCCCGGCGGCCTGGTCAATCGCATGTACCCACCTATGAGCCGCGCGACGAGCAGATCGCGATGGCGGTTGAGGTTCGCGATGCGCTGGTCACGGGCACCCATCGCGTGATCGAGCGGGCACGGGCGTCGGTAAGTCGATGGCCTATCTCGTGCCCTTCGCCGAGGCCGCCCGCCGAAACAACATTACCGTCGGCATTGCGACCAAATCGAATAATCTTGCCGACCAGCTTATGTACCATGAGCTACCAAAGCTCGCCGAGCAGCTGGACGGGGGCCTGTCGTTTTGTGCACTCAAGGGCTATGACCACTATCCGTGTCTGCGCAAGCTCGAGCGCATGAGCCGTGGTCAGGTTGAGATCACCACCAAGCGCGATCCTGCTGACACGCTCACGGCGGTTGCGGTGATCATGGCGTATGTGTGCCAATCTGCCGATGGCGACCTCGATTCACTCGGCATTCGCTGGCGCAGCGTCAACCGTCCCGACTTTACGACGGCTTCGCGCGAGTGTGCTCGTCGTCTGTGTCCGTTCTTCCCTGACAAATGCCTGGTCCACGGGGCGCGCCGTCGTGCGGCACATGCCGACGTGGTGGTCACCAACCATTCTCTGTTGTTCCGCAACGTGGCCGCCGAGGGGAGGATTTTGCCCCCGATTCGTCACTGGGTGGTCGACGAGGCCCATTCCATCGAGCGCGAGGCCCGTCGCCAATGGGCGCGCGTGGTTTCGGCAGATGAGTCGCGCGTGCTGTTTGAGCGCTTGGGTGGGTCGAGTGCCGGCGCGCTGAGTCAGGTTTCCCGTGATTTGGCCACTTCCGAGGCTCCACGCTCTACCTGGGACTCACCGCCAAAGCGACGTCGACGGTTGCCGCGCGAGCATGGCGATTGCCGATGTGTTCGATGGTGTGCGCGAGCTCGGCCGTCGCGCCCGTGGGAGCTACGATAACGCGAATCTGTGGATTGGCCCCGAGCTGCGCGAGTCGGATGACTGGCACGATTTTTTGCAGTCGGCCCATACCGCAATTGATGCGCTGGACCAGGCGGATAAAAGCGTAGACGCGCTGGTGCAGACCGTCGCCGCCGATAAGCCCGAGGTCGTTGTCGACCTAGGCGACATTTCGCGCCGTCTGCACGAGCTGGACGAGAACCTCAAACTCATCATTGAGGGTACGGATGAGCACTATGTGTACTCGCTGCAGGTGAACCGTCGGCTGCGCGCGGGCGGGGAGTCTATGACCGCCGAGCGCATCGATATCGGCGAGGCCTTGGCGAACGAGTGGCTGCCCGAAGTGCACACGGCCATCTTCGCTTCGGCGACCATGACGGTGTCCAAGAGCTTTGAGCATTTCAACCATGCTGTCGGCCTCGATCGCATCGGTGAGTCGACATCCTCATCGCTGCACCTGGATTCGAGCTATGACTTTGACTCGAATATGGCCGTGGTCGTGGCGGGGGACATTCCCGATCCGCGCGATCGCGAGCACTATCTGTCGGCGCTCGAGCGTGTGCTGGTCGATGCCCATCTCGCCATGGGTGGATCGGTGCTCACGCTCTTCACTAACAGGCGCGACATGGAGGACCTGTATGCCCGTGTCGAGCCCAAATTGGCGCGAGCGGGCCTGGAACTCAATTGCCAGCAGCGCAACTCGTCCCCGCGTCGCCTGCGCGATCGGTTTATCAACGAGCCGACCTCATCGCTCTTTGCGCTCAAGGCCTTTTGGGAGGGCTTTGACGCCAGCGGCGAGACACTGCGTTGCGTCATTATCCCCAAGCTGCCGTTCTCGAGCCCCACGGATCCTCTTTCGTGTGAGCGCAACCTGCGCGAAGACCGCGCCTGGCGCGCTACTCGCTGCCCGAGGCGGTGCTCGAGGTCAAACAGGCCGCCGGCCGTCTCATCCGCTCGTCGACTGATTGCGGTGTGCTCATCTTGGCAGATCCGCGCTTGGTGACAAAGGGCTACGGCAAGAAGTTCTTGACGTCGCTGCCCACGACTTCCTACCAGCGTATCGAGTCGGCACAGATCGGTCATTATTTGCAGCTGTGGCGTGCACGCCACGAGCGACGCCGTTAAAGCGGGCAGGTCAGGCTCTTCGCCATATCGCATAGACGCAATGCCTGGGCGGGGTCATCCAGTATGCGGATGGCTCCGCCCGCTGCGATTACCTGGCAGAACAGCCAATGCTCTGACCCATAACGCACGGTCACCGTCGCCATGTCTGCCCCGTTTGGCTCAATCGACATGATGCCGGCCCAGTCTAGGCGCTCTGCCATGTCGAGCGGCATGAGGAGTTTTGCGCTCTGCTCCGCTTGGGAAAGGGATTCGTGGAGGGACAAGGACGCGGGCGCGTGGCGCTCCACGGAATCGTCGGTAAGGGTAAGGCCTTCGATTTTGTCCATGCGGTAGGAGCGCTGCTCGTCGACTTCGACATCCCAGGCAATCAGATAGGTTTGGTCGCCATGCGTCGCGATGCGCAGGGGGTCGATGAGACGCTCACGCGGCCGTGTGTCGTCCATCGAACGGTAGATGATGCGGCATCGAACGCCGTCTTGAATCGCGCAGTTCAGCTGTTGCCAGTGCGATCCTCGGGCAACGGTATCGACGACGCGCTGGTTGTAGCCGAGTTTCTCGGGTAGGAGGCGTGTCGGATACGCTCTGCTGCCCGAGAGTCGATTCCCATCGATTCGAGTTCGTGGTTGAGCACGGCACCTTCGGCGGCACTTAGGCGCAAGGGCAGCACACGCCCCGCATCGCCTGTCAGGATGATGCACTCGCCGTGGCGCTCGCAGATGATGCGTGCGCCCGACTCACGGTCAGCGAGGGTCGAGACGATATCGATAATTTCGTCGAGCGCCGCACCCGTGATATCAAAACGGCTGCAGATATCCCTCGTGTCATACCGGTCTCACCGGCAGCGTAGAGGGCCTCCATGATGTCAATCGCACGCGAGAGCCTTTGCTCGCTGGTGAGTTTACGCACGGGCATGCTCGTGCACCGTCCTTTCGATGAGGTGGTTCCACGCCAGTTTAAGTGCATCGGGGGCAACGGGTCTCATGCCGTCCATGGCGTGCTCCATACAAAACGAGGCAGCGGCATTAAGGTCGCGCACGCCGACGGTCCAGGTCCAACCCTCTTCGGTGTGCGTGAGCTCCCCGCGACCGCGCGTTAGGCCGCTGACCATGTCGGCCTGGGCTTGTGGGGCAAACGAAAAGGTCGCCATAACGGGCTTGCAATCGGCAAAATCAAACTCGAAGAACAGGCGATCGTTCAGGTTAAAGTCGGCGGGGATGGAGTAGGCCTTCGAGGGGCGCCATGCGCGAACGATACGGTCGCAGCGAAACGTCCTGATTTCATCGGTGGCGTTGTCGAGTCCGCAAAAATACGCCACACCCTCGTGCTCAAACATGCCGTATACGCAGACGGTGCGCTCTTTTTGCTCCCCGTGCCCGTTTTGATACAAAAAGCGCAGTGCGCAGCGTTCGGCGAAAGCGCTCCACACCGCATCGACGGCGGGTAAGCGACGGGCGGGAGGCTCTTCTGCGGTCGATGCGCCGGTGAGGTAGGCGATCTTGGAGCGTATGTCTGCAAGCGGCGTGGCAAACGCGGCCGAACCGGTCGCAAGGGTCTGGTCGATAGCGTCGAGCAAGATGTCCGCGTCTCTGCGGTGATGAGCCACCGGCGCAAACGTGTGCTCGCGATCGATGGTCCACGCGCTTTCTTCGGTTTCTTGGGCGCCTGCTGCGCGGACTTCCTTGATCGTGATTCCGCGTTCGAGGAGTTTTTCGCGATCGCGGCGAAACTTGCGCTTGTCCGAGTCGATATTGCCCGACCCATAGCCAAGATCGGAATCCAGGACAATTTGCTCTGTGGTCAATGGCTCGGGAGAGCTGTTGAGGACAAAGAACAGATTGAGGATGCGCTGGGCGGTCTTGTCGAAACCGGGTTCCGGCGCCCCCTTTTTATTCGTTACGGTTGTATCGCTTGCCGTCATAGAATCCTCGCATGGGAAGGTGTTTGATGCCATGATTTTAGTCCGATATGGAGATTAGGCTATATCCTTGTCCGCTTGGGGCGTTAAGATGCCCAGAATTCGGCCGTTTGCGCCCGCTCGGGGTATACTTTCGACTATATACGGTTCTAATGTGCATACATTGGGCCTATTTGTCGGATTATGGATGTGGAGCGCATATGGCGAACACCCAGAACTATATTAACCACCTGTTGCAGAACACTGGCATCACGCCGGCGTGCAGCGAAGAAGAGCGCTTGGCTGCCGAAGATATCGCTCAAATTTTCCGCAACCACGGCTTTGATCCCGAGGTGCAGGAGTTTAATGCTCCCGCGCCGAGCAGGATGGCGTTTGCCGTTACGGGCATTCTGGCATTCGCCGGTGCCCTGCTTATGGGCATCGGTGGCGGTATCGGCTTAGTCGGCACCCTGTTGGCCATTGTCGGAGCCGTGCTCTATGTGCTCGAGAGAACCGGGCGTCCCGTGATCTCGCGCCTGGGCAAGACGGGCGTGAGCCAAAACGTCATCGCTACCACAAGGCGTCGGGCCCGCTTGCCTCTCCGCGCAATCGCCCGGTTGTCGTCGTCGCGCACTATGACTCCCCGCGCGCCGAACTGCTCGCTCGCGAGCCCTATGCGCCGTACCGAGCGCTGATCGCCAAATTGCTCCCGATTGCCACGATTGCTCCCGCGGCTATTGCCATCCTGCGCATCTTGCCGCTTCCCGGCGCGTTGAAGGTCCTGCTGTGGATTGTCGCGATCCTTGCCTCCCTCGTGGCGCTCGCCAATGCCGCCAATATCATTTCCAATCGTTTTGTCCTTCCCTACACGTCCGGCTCGGTTTGCAACAAGTCCTCTGTTGCCGCCATGCTGGGTGTCATGGATAACGTCGCCCCCTATCAGGGTGAGAACGAGTTCCCTGACGATATTCCGTTTGACACGTATTTTGGCGAGCAGAAGCGTCGCGCCGAGGAGATGGCGCGCGCGGCAGCCGAGTACGCCGCGGCCCAGCAGCAAAACGATTACGGCAATACCATCGAGTACGAAGAGCCTGCCTATACCGAGGATGAGTATGGCCAGCCGGTCGCTCCCGAGGGTGAGCAGGGCGAGGCTTTTGATGAGCAAATCGATGGATTCGAAGGTGCTTCTGCCGACGAGACCCTGATTGGCGTCATTGCACCCGAGTCCCAGGTCCAAGATATTCCGGCCGAGGAGCCCGTTGCAGACGAGTCCGCTGCCGAGTCGGCAGAGGAGCCTGCCGCGGCCGAGCAGGCCGAGCCCGAGCCCAAGCTTTATCGCAATGCCGCCGGCAACATCCGGTTTGGCTCGGATGCCATCCGTGCCTGGGAATGCTTCCCGAGTCCTGTACGCTCGATTACGAAGAGGGCGAGAGCCGACGTTCGAGCCCGCGCCCCAGCCCGATCCGGTCGTGGCTGCGCAGCCCGATGAGGCCAATGCCGTCGAGACGGAAGCCGATGCGGAGACTGCTATCGATCCCGCAGCCGGTCTGGACGTCATGGCGCCTGCTCCGGCGCCCGAGGAGCTCGATAATACCGAGGACGACTACGATGCGTATCCGCAGCGTGTGTCCTACGAGAGCGACACCGATTTTTCTGCCGAGCTTCCGGTGACGACGCCCCATGCCGATATCGCTTCCGCGTTTTCTTCGATCGGTGCCAGCGCCTCCCATTTCTTTAAGGGGGCATTCGAAAAGGGCAAGAAACTCGTTGACGACTTGAGGAAAAGCGCCGCCGCTGCCCGCGAGGCAGCCGAGCGCGAGGCTGCAGCCCAGCAACAGGCGGCCGAGGCCGAGCGCGAGCGCGCGGCACAGGAATTTGAGCAAAACGACGCCGAGCAGCCGGTATCGCCGGTATCCGTTGATGTTGCCGACGCCACGACGTCTTTCGAGGCGCCGCAGCCTTCGCCTGCGGAAGTTGCCGGGGAGACGGCGACTTTCGAAACCCAACAGCCAGTCGACAGCACTGTGTCGTTTGATGCCACGATGACGTTTGAGAAGCAGGGCACCGCTATCGCCGAGCCCCTTTCCGCTCCTGTCGAGGACGAGCCCGCTGCGCCCGATACGGTCGAGGATCAATCTGTGGCGGAACAGGTCGCTGCGGACAGCTCCGAGCAAGAGCCTGAGCCCGTGGCCCCCGAAGCTCCGCAGGCGGATGAGTCGAGGCCCTACTCTACGCAGATCTTCACCATGCCCGCGCCGAGTGATCCCGGCGCCACGGTTGCCAATGCTGCTCCGTCGCAGGCCGAGACGGTCGATGCTCTGATGGCTCAGATCTCGTCTCAGGCGTCGCCGCGCCCGAACATGAACGTTCCCGACCCGGCATCCGCGCCGGCTCCCATGCCCTCTGCGTCTCCGCTGGCCTCGGTCCCCGATCCCTCGATGCCTTCGATGCAGCAGGCCAATGTCGCCTCGCGCACCTCGCTGTTCGACCTTCCCGACCCTTCGGCTCAGGTTAACGATCCCTTCGCGACGGCACAGGGGCCCGAGCCCACATCGGCTCCGGTTGTTCCCCCCATGCCGGTCAGCTCGGATGTTCAGCCGCTTGAGACTATCTCGGCTCCTGCCGCTCCGGCCGCAAGCCGCAAAAGCGCGGCTTGGGCGGTCTGTTCGGTCGCAAAAAGAAAAACGAGCAGGACAGCATGAGCGATTGGCTTTGGTGTCGAGGATGATTACGACGCCAAGAAGTCTGGTCGCGGTATCGGCTCGTGGGATAACTTCGAGGATGACGACGACGGCTGGAAGGGCGGTGCCACGTCTTCCGATGGAGCTTCCGCCGAGGATATGCTCGCTGCCGTTGCCTCCATGGGCGATGACGAGCTGCTTGGCCACGACATCTGGTTTGTGGCTACAGGCGCTTCCGATTGCGACGGCGCCGGCATGAAGGCGTTCCTGGCCGCGCATCGCGACAAGCTCCGCGGTGTGTTCTTTATCAACCTTGAGTCCATTGGTGCCGGTAGGCTTTCGGTCGTGACGGTCGAGGGCGAGCAGCAGCTGCTCAAGGGTGACCGACGCATCATGAACTTGGTCAACAAGGTGTGCAAGTCGTTCCATGTCGATTGCGGTGCATTTGAGATGCCCTATGCCAAGACCGATGCCTATGCTGCTCTCGAGGCAAGCCGACGCGCCCTTACCATTGCCGGCGTCGACGGCCCACGTTTGGCATGCGCTCACACTGAGGACGATCTGCCGTACAACGTCAATCCGACAAATATCGCTACGGTGTCCGAGGTCGTGACCGAGGTCATTCGTCGTTCGTAGGTTGACCTATAAGGAGTCTGCGTGTTTTCGTACATCAAGCGCCACTGGCCCGTCTATCTCATCTTGGCCCTGATCGCCATTGTCCTTGGTTTCGGGGCCGCGTATATCGTGGGCGTTAAAGCTCAACGCCTGAGTCCACGATTAGCGAAGAAGTGGAGCACGAGCAGAGTTTGGGAGCCGATGGCATCTCCGAGTCCGATCAAGCGCTCATCGACGGTGGGTCTGCATCTGGGGAATAGCCATTTCGCCACGAACGAATAAGAGGCGAGCCGGGAGACGGGCTCGCCTCTTTTTTATTGCGTCAGCGACGTTTTGACGCCAGCTTTAGATGGGCAAACCAGATTGCCGCGGCGCCGGAGGTCACGAAGGCGGTGAGGCAGGCGGCAATGGGAAGGGAGCCCGTTGCCGGTAAATCTTGCGGCATGGCGCATCGCTGGATGACGCGATCCTCGTCATGTGATTCAAGGTTGCTACCGCCGCCATTGCGACAGAGGTCAACGCGAGCGCTGTTGGCGAGTGCGGTCTGAGGCGTGTAAGACGACGCGGCCTGCATATGGATGACGGCACCGTGAATATCCGAGTCAAGGACGGCGCTCACATCATCAAGGTCGTCATGCTCGTCTTTGAGGTCCTCGCGGGTCCAAGATTCTGCAGCGCCTCTTGTCGTGAAGTCGGCCGATACGACCCCGTACTCAAGACGAATGCCCGTGACGGCGGTATCGTCCAAAAGAGCGAGCTCTTTTGCCTCGAGGGTGACCGACTCCGTTGTTGGGATATCGGCTTTCCAAAGATGCCAATCGCCGTAATCGACCATGCGCAAATCGTCACCTAGGAGCTTTTTGACCTCGTCCGTTTCGAGCCAGGGGTTGTCATGCCCGTCGCTGAGCGTTGCATTGGTCTGTTCGCCCGTATCGATACTTCCCACTGGAGACGTTCGATACCACACGTTGCAAAGACCGTCGATGTCCCCGGTCGCGACAGGGGTTTCGATGGCGATGAGTTTGGCAGTGCTTCCTTGGCGCATTCGAGATCGTCAGTGATGGTGAATTCATCAACCCAGGTATTCGACTCATTTTTAGCATCGAGCGTATAAGAGAAGGAGCCGTCCGCATCGGATTGTGCCACGGCTCGGTTTTTGCCATCGCCGTTGGCGACGAGACCCTTACCGATAGGGCGGGCGATCTCTTGCCGCTTGTCGACTTTGCCTCGATCTCGATGGGTGCGTCCTTCATGGCTACCGTCTGCACTTCTCCTGTGGCCTTAATTTCAAACGTCATGTCTTCGGCAAGGTCGTAAGTGCGCGGGGGCATCACTTCGCGCAGGGTGTAGGTGCCGGGCAAAAGATGCTCGATGCGATGCGGTTTGTCAGAGGAGGTCCAAGCGTCTATTTCGGTTCCGTCGGCACCGTGGAGGGAGAGCCGGGCGCCATCTACTTCTTGTTTGCCGGTCAAATCGACTTTGGAGATGTCGATTTTGGTGTAGTCGTTAGAAACGTCGAGGTGCGCATCGATCACGGGTGTTTCCTGACCGGCATACGACAGCTCGACGGTGTGGACGCTTTGGTCGAGCAGGTAACCTTCGGGTGCCTGCACCTCGATTACCTCATAGGTGGCGGTTCCGCACCCCAGCGAAAGATGATTTGCGCACGCAAATCCCCGTTCGTCGGTCGTGATGGTGGCGACAGTCTCGCCGTCCAGGGCAGCAATGCTGCCGTCGGGGCGCACGATATCGCCCACGGCACGGATATCAAAAACAGCACCGGCAAGGGCGCGCCACCTACGGCATCGTTCTTGACGATCTCGATGCTTCCTGTTGCCGCGTCGTCGTAAAACGAGGCGACCGCGACGGGCGTTAAGTTCATGTCGGCGGGAATCGTTATCTCCAGATCTTCATCAACAAGATACGGTTCCTTGGCGGAAGTCTCTCGTATGTAATACGTGCCCGGGTTAAGCGATTCGGGCAGGGTGACGGTACCGGTTTCATCGGTCGCAAAGGTATTCATAACGGTATGGGCGGGATGCCAGGATGTTTGCGAGATGGGCTCACGGTCGCCATTGAGCAACTGAAAGGTGAACCCGGCACGTGGTACAGCGTTGCCGGTCTGAGCATCGCGCTTCACGATTTGAAGATGTGTCGACAGGGCGTGGTTGTCTACGATGTACTGAAGCTCTGCGCCGTCCGTGATCTGCTCTGCCGTGATAGTCCATTCCCCTGCCTGCTTAAAGCCGTCGGGCACAGTGTCGACAACCTCACGAATGGTGTAGCCGGCACGGTCATACGGTATGGTTCCGCTGACGCCATCGGGGCGCTTTCCTGCGCCAAACCATGCTCCAGCCTGGTCTTTGGTCGATGCGAAACCGTAGATATTGGTGGTCAGCGTTCCAACAACTTGCTGCGAAGTGTTGCTTACCACTTCAAAGACCACGCTTTCCGCCGGCTGCTCTACACCAGATTCGTCACTATTACCGCAGTCCTTGAACTTTGAAATTTCGAGGTCAAAAGCGATGGGGATGTTGGGGATGCGGCGCTCGAGCTCAACGACGCCCGCGTCTCCGAGCTGATCGGCACCGATGGTGTAGCTCCAGGTTTCATCGGAGGCAGATAGCCCTCGGGAGCTCTTGACTCATAGATGGTAAAGGTGCCCAGGGGGATGTCGGTAAGTGTTGCCCGGCCGTCCTCATCCGTCGTGAGGGTGTGCGACCAGCCCGGGGTAGACTGTGAGACGCAGGTGAACTCAGCGCCGGCAAGTGACGCGCCGACTTGAGGACCTGCCCCTGTCGCGGCATCGACCTTTGCGATGCGCAGGGTAATGGTACCGGGCTGCTCATCGATGACGACATTCCCCGCCGTCATTGCCGGTGGAAAAGGCGATGCGGTCACTCCTGGGGATATAACCCGCTGGAGCTTTGGTTTCGACCAGATAATATGCCGTATTGGGCAAAAGTGTCGCCTGTGCGCGACCGCTGCTGTCCATCTGGATGCTGCCGACACGCTTGTCGCCGGCGCTCTCATAGATGTCGAACCTCGCTCCGTCGAGCCTGTAGGTATCGTTTTCGCTCGTGATGGCGGCGTTGGCTGACTGTTTTTGGAAGGATGCGGAGACGGCCGGGAGCACGTAGAGCATGTCTTGACGCTTGCTGCCGCCCGACACAGTTCCCAAATAGCGCCGTGCGCGATGCGGTGCGGCTTTAATGCTTCCCGATTTGGCGCTGTCGTGGAGCCAGCGCGCTGCGGCAACGACCTCATTGTCGCCGGAAAAGTTTCCGCTCTTTGTGACGCCCTGGGCGGTTGTATATGAGAATGATCCGTCGGTATGGGTGGTGCCGTTGAGCATCCAGACGGCAAGTTGGGTTGCGGCGCGCGCTCGATCGGGGGACAGGTTATGCCCGCCAAAGGATGTGGCGGTGGGGTAGCCATGGCAGATGATGGCCGCGAATTCGTCTTCGAGCCATACCCAGCCCTGATTGTAGGTGAGCCAGGGTCCGCCCGGTGTGCTGGGGCCAAATCGGTCCTGGTTCATACAATAGGCAGTCGAAGAATCCTGTGCCTCGTATTTGCCAACTCCAAAAGGACCGCATTCATTGCTGATAGTGCGGAATCCGAGCGATTCGTAACCGTCGACGGCGAGCGCGGCATCCGGTGTCATGCAGCCTAAAAGTAAAAAGAGGACTAGGAGCAGCGATCCTGCTGTGATTGCGCTGTGGACAGAGTGCGTGGGTGCGTTGGACATGGCTGCTCCTTATCCCTCGTGCGCCGCACGGGGAGGCCGCGGCGCGTAGGATGAGGCTATCCCCAAGGTTCATGCGGGTAAGTACCGGAACCTGACCAAATGCTTGCCCGATATCTGACAAATGGCGCCTATGAAAGATAATGGAATAAATCTGCAGGTAGACAACGGTAAATAGAAGAACGTACAGGTCCCTATCTTCACAATTGGCCTGTTTTTAGGACGATTCTCCACAGCTAAAACAAGCATCGTCACCCTTGTATCGAACAAGACAACCGCGTTATACTATCCTCCACATATGCGGGCATCGCCAAGTGGTAAGGCATCAGCTTCCCAAGCTGACACTCGCGGGTTCGAGTCCCGTTGCCCGCTCCAGTTAAAAGCACAAGCACGGCACCATTACGGTGCCGTGCTTTTTCAATAAAGTGCCGGGACTCGAACCCGCCAGGGTGTGAGCGTAAAGCAAACGCGAAGCGTTTGTAGCGAGCAGGCGAAGGCGCCGGCAGGCGCCTAAAGCCGGTGCGTATTTGCGAAGCAAATACGCGGACGTCCCGTTGCCCGCTCCACCGGGCACGGGAGACATGGGGACGGCCAATTCAACAAAGTTTCCCCCGCGGCTTCGTGAGGCCGAGGGGCTCGCCTGAAGCCGGTGCGTATTTGCTTCGCAAATACGCGGACGTCCTCATGACCGCTCCATCTGCAACATGTTAGGTTGATGCCCGTTGCTCATACGGCGCCTGCGCACGGTACAATAGTCGAGTTACGACCAACGTGCCAATAACCAAAAAGGAGCCGCTATGATCGATCGCTATACCCGCCCGGAGATGGGACACATCTTCTCCCTCGAGAACAAGTACGCCATTTGGCAGGAGATCGAGGTCCTGGCCTGCGAGGCCCAGGCGGAGCTCGGCAAGATCGGTATTTCCAAAGACGAGGCCCAATGGATCCGCGACCATGCCAACTTTGAGAAGGCAAAGGTCGACGAGATCGAGGAAGTCACGCGCCACGATGTCATCGCCTTCCTGACCAACATGAAGGAGTACATCGACGCCGATGTTCCGGAGGGCGAGCCCAAGCCTAGCCGCTGGGTTCACTATGGTATGACCAGCTCCGACCTGGGTGATACGGCTCTGTGCTATCAGCTTACTCAGGCCTGTGACCTGATTATCGAGGACGTCAAGAAGCTCGGCGTGATCTGCAAGCGCCGCGCTTTCGAAGAGCGCAATACGCTCTGCGCCGGCCGTACTCACGGCATCCATGCCGAGCCGATGACCTTCGGTATGAAGTTTGGCTCTTGGGCCTGGGAGTCAAGCGCGATCTCGATCGTCTTGAGGACGCTCGCAAGAACGTTGCCTTCGGTGCCATCTCCGGTGCCGTCGGCACCTACAGCTCCATCGAGCCGTTCGTCGAGGAGTACGTCTGCGAGCACTTGGGCCTGGTTCACGATCCGCTGTCCACGCAGGTCATCAGCCGCGATCACCACGCCTACCTCGCCGGCGTGCTTGCCACTACAGCGGCCACCTGCGAGCGCATCGCGACCGAGGTCCGCAACCTGCAGAAGACCGATACGCTCGAGGCCGAAGAGCCCTTCCGCAAGGGACAAAAGGGCAGCTCCGCTATGCCGCACAAGCGCAACCCCATCACCATGGAGAAGGTTTGCGGCCTGTCGCGCGTCGTGAAGGCCAACGCGCAGGTTGCCTTCGACAACGTCGCCCTGTGGCACGAGCGTGACATTTCACACTCCTCCGCCGAGCGTGTCGCCCAGGCTGATAGCTTCATTGCGCTCGACACATGTTCCAGTGCCTCATCCGCGTTATCGACGGCCTGCAGCTGTATCCCGCCCGCATGATGGCCAACCTCAACAAGACCCGCGGCCTCATCTTCTCCTCCAAGGTGCTGCTCGCCCTCGTCGACACGGGCATCACCCGCGAGGACGCCTACGCTATCGTGCAGGAAAACGCCATGGCACTGGCACGAAGTGCAGGATTGTGTTTCCGGTCCCACCTTTAAGGAGCGTCTCGAGGCCGATCCGCGCTGCACCGTCAGCCAGGAGAAGCTCGACGAGATCTTTGATCCGTGGGACTTCCTCACCCGCATCGACACGGTCTTCGATCGCCTGGAGCAGGTGAGCTTCGAGTAGGGTTAACCTAATTCGGCTGTTTGCGGATGCATTCCAACCTTTGGCGCCTTGCCCATCTTGGGTGAGGCGCTTTTTTATCGCCGCATCAGCCCCGGGTATACAATGAAATCCGACTGCTGTTTCGATGAAGGGAGGCTTGTGCCCGGACGTATCAAGCGAGCCGCCATCGTCTCGTTTGCGCTCATGCTCCTTGTTGCCGCCTGTGTGGCCGCCCTGACGTATACCGTTCGAAGCAGTTCTTCCTCCTCGAATGAAGCCGACAAAGATCTCCCGGTACTCAAAATCGGCGTTACGGATAACGACCCCTATGTGTATGTCGATACCACGGGCGATTACGCCGGTATCGATATCGACATCGCCCGCGAGGCGTGTGAGCGTGCGGGGCTCAAGCCACAGTTTGTCGATATTGACTGGAACGATCGCGACCGGCTGCTCGAAAACGGTGATATCGATTGCCTGTGGTGTGATTATTCTCCCTGTTATCGCGAGGATAAGTATTACTGGACCGAGCCGTATCTAACCGTGACGGTCTCGGTTGCCGCCAAGAAAACGAGTGGCATCAAGTCCTTGGCGCATCTCGATGGAAGCAAGACCATCGCGGTAATTGCGGGCTCGGTGAGTGAACGCCGATTGCTCGCAGGGGATCTGGAAATCTCGCCGAACGTGCAAATCAAATCGTATGGTTCTGCCGAACTCTGCAAAGCCGCCCTCGCCAAAGGGTATGTCGACTGTTGGATGGCGGACGTTCAGCCGCTTGACCGACTTGTCGCCCGGTATCCCGGCCTTTACCGCGTGTTCGCTGACAACGTTATGACGGTTGATCTGGGCGTCGCGTTTGATGACGGCTATGAAGGACCGATCGTAAAGGATCTCAATACCGCATTGTTTGCCATGGACCGAGATGGCACGATTGACCGTATTGTGGGCAATTACAAGACAGGAGCGACGACGGGCGGGCAAGGAGCAAATCCATGACAAATGATGAGCACCGCTTGCGTCGAAAGACTCTGACCGTCATAGCTGTCGGCGTTATTGTCAGCGCTGTCTTGTTAGGCCTGTTGTATACGGTTGGAACCCATCGCTGCCTCGAAAAAACGCTTGGGTTTGGCCAAGAAACCATGGCGTTTTTGGAAAACGCTTGCGAAAAATATGACCGCTACGAACAGGGGAGAAAAACCGAAGAGACGCACGATTTGCTCGCCGCGATCGAATCGTTTGCGACGTTCCTGTCCTCTGATCGCGTTGAGGTTAACGACGATCTTATCGAGCAATTTGTCCATGCCGAGAACCTTTCGGGGCTGATGGTCATGGACTCCGATGGCCATATGGCTGCCCACTACGACATCGATGGTCGCGATCCGCTCATGTTGTGGCGAGAGGAGCTGGCCTGTGCGCCGGTCGCATCGATGTATCAAGGTTCCAAAGTGACCTACTCAACTGTCGTCGAGCGCCGTGGTGTCGTTTTTGCCGTCTGCGCTATCCCGTATGGCGACGGCGTTGCCTTGGCATACCGCTCATTTGTTTCCGATCCAGCGGACGACTATTCATATGCCATAGCCGACGTGCTTTCGAACAGCACCTTCCACCAGGGCCCCACGGTGCTTGTTATGGAGGATGCGGAGATTGTCTCATCCAACAGCGCCGATGCTGACGTGTCGCTCGCCCGATTCCTCACCAGCGCAGGGGTTGAGTGGAAAGACGATGGCCTAACGCGCATCGAATATCGAGGAGACAAATGGTACGCGGTGCGTGCGGCATACAAGGACTACCGCCTGTTTGCGCTGTATCCCAAATCTGAGGTCATGTCTGGCAGGATCACATTTGTCGCCGCTGGCGTCTTGGTGTGCCTTGCGTTTTGGGTCGTGGTACTGTTGGCTCGAAATATCGTTGATCGCCGCAATTTGGTCGAAAAGGATAAACAGCTCGGCATTATCAATGCCATAAGCGCCATCTACGATTCGACCTTCCTTTTGCATCTCGACACCCTCGAGATCGAGGGAATCAATATGTCGCCGACGATAGCGAAGATATTTGCCGAGCACAGCGAGGCATATGACTTTATGGACACGGTCTGCCGGGATGTCGTGAGCCCCGAAAGCCGCGAAGCGGTTGTGGGACTCGTAGATATAAGTACGCTTCGCGAACGTATGGAGGCGTACCGTACTTGGCTGCCGAGGTGCGAGATTGTCGAGGCGCTTGGTACTCGCTACAGGTTGTCCCCCAGCATCGCGATGAGCAAGGCCGGCTGGAGTCGGTCGTCGTGGCGACGCACAACATATCGATGGTCAAACATGCCGAGGAGCTGACATACCAAGACAAACTGACGGGGCTTCGCAACCGCAACTACCTTGAATCGCGCGGAGATAGCCTGGTAAACGAGGGCTTGCCCGTGAGCGTGATTATGTTGGACTGCAATTATCTCAAGCGGACCAACGATATCTACGGTCACGAGATGGGGGATGAACTGCTGCGACGGACGGCGTCCGTGCTGCGGCGGGTGGCTGGTGCGGATTACCTGCCGATGCGCGTTGGCGGCGACGAGTTTTTGCTGGTTTGCCCCCATACTGACAACGAGTCTGCGCTCGGGCTGGAACAGGATCTTCGTCTCGGTCTTGCCGCGGTAAGCGATGAGGCACTGACGGTCAGCGCATCGATTGGCGTGGCGACCGTCGAGACGGCTGGAAATACGCTGGCCGATGTATATCGTGTCGCCGACCACAATATGTATCGGGAGAAGCGCACAGTCCACGCACGGGGTACGGGCTGCTAATCTTGCCCCCACTAATCTATGCATCGTAGGATGTTGAATCGGTGCTTACGATAATAAGTCGGGCCAGGCGGGGATAATAGACGTCTGAAATTTCTTTCTGAGAGGGGATCTCAATGATTAGTTTTGACTACAAGCCTCAGGGTGTATGCTCTCGCAATATCCACCTCAATCTTTCCGATGACGGCAGCAAAGTGCTGGGCGTCGAGTTTACCGGCGGCTGCGACGGCAATCTCAAGGCTATCTCCAAGCTGGTTGAGGGTGCTCCTGCCGATCGCGTAATCGAGGTTCTCGCCGGTAATACCTGCGGTATGAAAAAGACCTCCTGCGCCGACCAGCTTACCCGCGCTATCGAGCCGCTCGCGCCGAGATCGCCTAATGGGTATCGCCGACCACATCAAGAACGGAATATCGCGCCGCGGCTTTGTGCTCGGTGGAGCTGCCGCGGGCGCTGCCACGGTACTTGCCGGATGCTCGAAAAAAACGGGCACCAGCGACGATGCCGCCGGCGAGCCGCAGGTTATCAAAGATGACTCAAAAATCGTCTCGATTACGGATGAGTACGAGGCTGTCGAAATCGACCTCGAGCCTGCAGCTTCATGGACATTGCCTTTGGGTACGCTGCTGTATTACTGCGACGGTGATTACGCCGCGGCGATGATGGCGCCCGCATCGGCGCGGCATGCCAATACGCTCGGCATGCTCAACCTGGGCGACGGCTCACTCACGACGCTCGTCGAGGATCCCGTGGAAGGTGCGGGGTATTCGTTTTACGATGTCCGCGCCGGCGATGGCGTATTTGCTTGGGTCGAGATGAACTTTGCGAATGCATCATGGAAACTCTATGCGCAAAATACGGCAGGTGCGTCGCTTGTCGGCGATGTGGTCGAGCTCGACCGAGGCGGCAAGGACTACGACCCGCCGCTGTTTACGGCGTTCGAATCGTCCGTCATTTGGTACAAGATGCCTGCTGCAGGCGGCAATAAGACGAGTCACGACTCGTATTGCTACCGCCGCTCGCTCGACGAGGCAAAGGCCGAGGCCATTTGGAAGTCAACGGGCCGCTTTGCATCCGCCCCGCGTGTGAGTGACGGCATCTTGACCATTTCCCCGCGTGTGCGCAACGACGAGGGCGTCTACTACGGCATGACGGCGATCGACCTGACGGACGGCAACAATACCAAGAGGGCTCAGCTGGTCCTTCCCTCATCGGTGTCTCCCTTCGAGCCGTATATATGGGCGACACGTTTGTGTTCTCCATCGAGGCCACCTATAGCGGCGTGGGGACCTAGGCAACATGGGCACCTATATCGGTAACGAGAATGGGACGTTCCTATTCCTGTCGCGCGAGCCGCTTGCGTGTGCTGCCGGCAGAAAAGGCAAATATCTGGTTAAGGTTCAGGCATCGCATTTTCTGATCGATACCTCCGCCAAAACCTATGGTTCGCTGCTGTCGCCCGACCGCGCTCTCGAATATGGCGATTATCCAGCTACGGCGGGTAAATCGAATACGTTTTTAACCTATGCCACGGTGCGTAATAGCCAAGGAATTCCCGAGACGGTTACCGCCCGCCTGTTCTCTCTTTAGCGCCGAGGGGTTAAAAGGGCGCCAACGGGGGAATAAACGCGTTGTAATTGTGAGTGCCGCCCGCCGAGCCGCCGCACTGTAGCGGTGCTCGGCGGGCATAGGTGCGTTAAAATGGGCTTGTTCTTAGCTAATTGAGACAGGGGGGCCGTGTTATGGCTTCAGATGCAAAAAAGATTCTGCTGGTCGAGGACGAGAAGGCAATCCGTGACGCTGTCGCTGCCTATCTCGAGCGCGAGGGCTACTGGGTTGTTGGCGTCGGGGACGGCCAGTCTGCGATCGAGGAGTTCGAGAAGCACCAGTTCGACCTGGTTGTGCTCGACCTTATGCTCCCCAAGATTCCCGGCGAGCGCGTTTGCCGCACCATTCGCGACACCTCGGATGTCCCCATCATTATGCTGACGGCCAAGGGCGAGATCGAGGATCGCATCATCGGCCTTGAGCTTGGTGCCGACGACTACCTGATTAAGCCGTTCTCGCCGCGTGAGCTCGTCGCCCGCGTCCGCGCCCTGTTCCGTCGTGCTCACCAGGCAGACGAGCCCGCCGTTGAGGTGCTCGACTTTGGCGATCTGGTCATCGATATCTCGGGCCACAAGATCTTGGTCGAGGACAAGGAAGTAGACCTGACTGCTTCCGAGTTTAAGCTGCTCACCACGCTTGCTCGCCATCCCGGTCGCGTCTATAACCGTATGGAGCTGGTCGAGAAGGTGCTCGGCTATGACTTTGAGGGCTACGAGCGCACCATCGACAGTCACGTCAAGAACCTTCGCGCCAAGCTGGGCGACGACCCCAAGAAGCCTAAGTGGCTCTACACCGTTCACGGCGTCGGTTATCGCTTCGAGGCTCCGGCCAAGACCGATAAGTCGGACGAGAAATAGGGAAATCACATATGACACCTGCGCGCTTTGAAATTGGGCAAAAGCATAAGCAGGAGAACGAGGCGGGTTCCAAGGCAAGTTGGAACACGCCTCGTTCCGATTCACGGCCAGCGATGAGCTATCCCTCGCGCATGGCCTTGGCTTTTGCCCTGACGTCGCTCATGACGGTATTGGTGCTGGTGGGCGTTGTCTCCGTTGTGTGGGGTACCGTCTTTTCGGATTACACGCGCTCCAATATCGTCGAGATTGCCAATTCTGCCGCCGAAAAGCTTGCGACGTCGTACGAGGAAAACGGCAACTGGACTGCGGGCGAGCTACGCACGGTCGCGACATCGAGCTTGGTGTCCGACGACCTGAGTATGCAGGTTGTCAACAAAAAGGGCGTTGTCGTCTATGACGACTCATGGCCTTCGGCAAGTGCGACCGCCGATGTGCGCGAGAGCGAATCGGCGTCGAGCAGCTCGAGCGGTAAAAAGGCCTCGCATAGCCCGGTCTCGTCGGCGCCCACCGACTCCGATAGCGTTGCCAACGTCGAAATCATAACGTCTTCTGGCGAGCATGTCGGACAGGTGAAGCTATGGGCTATCGGCTCCGATGCCCTGCTCACCAAGGCGGATTCTGCGTTTAGGGAAAAGACTTTTAACGCCATGGCCCTTGCCGCGGTTGTTGCGGTCTGCATCTCAGTTGTTATCGGATCGTTCGTGTCGCGCATGCTTACCAGACCGATTCATCGTATAACCAGCACAGCCAAGCAAATTCGCGACGGCGATTTGTCCGCTCGTACCGGTTTGCGCGGCGACGATGAAATCGATCAGTTGGGTGAGACCTTTGACGAGATGGCCACCTCGCTCGAGAAAGATATGAAGCACGAAAAGCGCCTGACCTCGGATGTCGCACACGAGCTTCGCACGCCGCTCATGGCCATGCTTGCAACGGTCGAGGCCATGCAGGACGGCGTGTATCCCACCGACGATGAGCATCTGGAGACGGTCGCTTCCGAGACGCGCCGCCTGGCTCGTTTGGTGCAGCAGATGCTCGACTATCGCGTATGGAAAACAGCACGGCGCCGCTCAATCTCGAACCGGTGGACATGGTTCCCTTTGTGCGGTCTATCGTCAACGCTCAGGAGCGCCTATTTGTTGACCGCGATCTGCGCTTGCGCTTTGCTGACGAGACCCAAGGTCACGACGATGTCGTCGAGGCCGATCCCGACATGATCACGCAGTGCGTCATCAACCTCATGAGCAACGCCATGCGCTACACCCCCGAGGGCGGTTGGGTCGTGGTGTCGGTGCTCAGTGACCGCAAGCATGTCAGTATTGCCGTTTCGGATACCGGTATCGGTATTGCCAAGGACGACCTGTCGCGCATCTTCGGGCGATTCTGGCGCGCAGATGCCAGCCGCGCCCGCGAAGCCGGCGGCCTGGGCGTTGGCCTCGCCGTGACCAAGCAAATCGTCGAGCGTCACCATGGCTACATATCCGTGGAGTCGGAGCTTGGAAAGGGTACGACTTTTACGATTCATCTGCCTCGCGAGCACACGGCGGACGCGGCATCTACTACAATGGAGCACTAGCTTTTCGCTATTCGGTGAAGGAGGGGCCGCGTTCCTGCCGCTCCGAGTTTGCGAAAACATGCGGGAAAGAACCCGCATTTCTGTCGTATTTAGGTAAGGAGTGACTCACGTGACAACGATGGAGCGTCGTCCGGATTCCCGTGGCAAGGTTCGTGATATCTACGATGCCGGCGAAAACCTTTTGATGGTCGCCACCGATCGCATTTCTGCGTTCGACTTTATTCTCCCCGACGAGATTCCGTTTAAGGGAGAGGTGCTCAACCGCATCTCGGCATTCTGGTTCGATAAGTTTGCCGATATCGTCCCCAACCACCTCGTCTCCATCGATCCGGCGGATTTCCCCGAGGAGTTTGCCGAGTATCGTGACTATCTCGCAGGCCGCGCCATGCTGGTTAAGAAGGCCCAGACGATTCCCATCGAATGCATCGTCCGCGGCTATCTGACCGGTTCGGGCAAGAAGACCTACGACGAGAACGGCACCGTCTGCGGCATCCAGCTGCCCGAGGGTCTGACCGAGGCCTCCAAGCTTCCCGAGCCGCTGTTCACGCCGTCCACGAAGCCGAGATCGGTGATCACGACGAGAATATCTCGTTTGAGCGTTGCTGCGAGATCGTTGGCGAGGACATCGCCACGCAGATTCGCGATCTGTCTCTCAAGATCTACAAGGCTGCTGCCGAGTATGCAGCGACCCGTGGCATCATCATTGCCGACACCAAGTTTGAGTTTGGTGTTATCGATGGCAAGGTCACGCTGATCGACGAGTGCCTCACGCCCGACTCCAGCCGTTTCTGGCCCGCCGCCAGCTACGAGGAGGGCAAGATCCAGCCTAGCTACGACAAGCAATTCGTCCGCAATTGGCTCAAGGCCAACTGGGATATGACGGGGGAGACCCCGCACCTGCCCGCCGAGGTCATCGATGGCACGTCCGAGCGCTATCGCGAGCCTTCCAGATCATCACGGGCTCCCAGTTCACAAGCATGAAGGAGAACGCATAAGTGAGTACCCGTAGCGCCACGAACAAGCGCACGCAATCCCACGAAGTTACCGGGGTTGCGCGCAAGTCCGCCGCATCTGCTAAACCCGCCCGCCAAGCAGCGAGCTCCGTTCGCGTCGTGCCGGCTTCGTCTAAAGCTCGCCGCAAAGAGCTCGAGAAGGGTGAAAACCTGGAAGGCTTTCCAAGGAGGAGAAGCGCGCCCGCAAGGCCAAGCAGCGTGCTCGCGAGGATCGTATCTATACGGTGTCGAATATTCTTCTCAAGCAGGATGAGGACTACACCAAGCGCCGTCGTATCTGGTGGGCCGTGCTCGCCATCGGCATGGTACTCGTCGTGGCAATTTGGGCTTCGCTCTACTTCGCTCCCGGCGGCACGGTGTCCAGTCCTGTTCAGATGGTCGGCATCGTTTTGTCCTATGTCATCATCCTGGGTGACTTTATCTACGACTTCGTTCGTATTCGTCCCTTGCGCAACATGTACCGCGCGCAGGCCGAGGGCATGTCCGAGAACAAGCTCAACGCTCTTATCGAGCGTCGGCTGCCGAGGAGGACAAGAAGGACTCCAAGAAGAAGTAGCGTTTGTATCCATACATATCGCTAAGATATAAGGCGCGTCGTTTTTGCGGCGCGCCTTTTTACTGTTCTATAGATAGATGGAGTGGCACATGATTCGAGCTGCCCTAACGGTCGAGGAAGCTCTTGAGGCATGAAGACCCTTGAGCCCAAGATTAAAAATTATGCGCGTCTCGTTGTCCGCAAGGGTGTAAACGTTAAGCCGGCCAGGAGGTCGTCGTTCAGTCTCCCGTCGAGTGCGCATCATTTGCGCGCGTGGTGGTTGCGGAGCTTATGACGCCGGTGCCGGTCACGTGACGGTCATCTGGGCCGACGACGCCGTGACGAGGCTTGCGTACGAGCATGTCGAGAAAAGCTATTTTGGGCAGACGCCCGAGTGGAAGCGCATACAGCTGGATTCTCTGGCCCAGGACGGTGCCTGCTTTATCTTTATCGAGGGTGCTGACCCCGCCGCTCTCAAGGGCATCGATCCTGCCAAGCCCGCTGCCGCTTCCAAGGCGAGGAACACGCAGTGCAAGATTTTCCGCCGCGGACTGGATTACAACATCAACCCGTGGTGCATTGCCGGAGCGCCGGTCGTGGCTTGGGCGCGCGAGGTGTTCCCGGGAGACGCCGATGAGGTTGCAATCTATAAACTATGGATTGCGATTCTGCATACCGCCCGTGCTGACGGCCAAGATCCGGAGAGTGACTGGGAGCTTCACGATGCGGCGTTTGAAAAGAACCTGCGCTTTCTGAACGAAAATCGTTTCGACTGCCTGCGCTATACCGCTTCGAATGGAACCGACCTGGTAATTGGTATGACGAAGGGGCATGAGTGGGCCGGCGGTAAGGGCGAGACCCCCGACGGTCACCCCTTCTTCCCCAACATCCCCACCGAGGAGGTCTTCACCTCGCCCGATCGTATGCGTGCTGACGGAATCGTCTATTCCGCAATGCCGCTTATCCATCACGGTAACAAGGTCGACGATTTTTGGATCAAGTTCGAGAACGGTCGTGTGGTGGATTACGACGCCCGTGTGGGAAAGGCGACACTCGCAAGTATCATCGATACTGACGAGGGCGCTGCTCATCTGGGAGAGGTTGCGCTCATTTCCAAGAACACGCCGATTCGCGAAAGCGGCATCCTGTTCTATGACACGCTCTATGACGAGAATGCCAGCTGCCATCTTGCACTGGGAGTCGGCTTCCCCGAGTGCATTGAGGTGGATATGATATGTCCAAAGAGGAGCTCATTGAGCATGGCGTCAACGTTTCGAGCACGCACGTCGACTTTATGATCGGTACGGACGACATCGATATTGTGGGCATTACGCCCGATGGACGCGAAGTTGTGATTTTCCAGAACGGCCAATGGAGTTGGGAATAGTCCCAGACCGTGGTACAATGCCACCCGCGGGCCGTTAGCTCAGCTGGCAGAGCAGGGGACTTTAATCCCAAGGTCCAGGGTTCGACCCTGACGGCCCACCATAGAATAGAAAGCGATCGACTCCGGTTGGTCGCTTTTTTGTTGCCAAGGCATGGGTTCGAACCGTCGGGGCGCGGAGCTGAGTAAACGCGTGAGCGTTTGCCAGCGCAGCGCGCAAGGCGCGAAGCGCCGCAGCGGCCGCCCTGCGGAGCAGTCTGAACCCCTGACGGCCCACCCAAAGATTGTTGAGGCGGTCAACTTCGGTTGGCCGTCTTTTTTGTCGCCCCTTCATGTCGAACCGAAAGGCGCGGAGCTGAGGAACGCGCGAGCGTTTGCCAGCGCCAGCGCGCGAGGCGCG
>ENA-OQMZ01000115-OQMZ01000115.1-human-gut-metagenome-genome-assembly--contig:-NODE-115-length-32748-cov-1.894117_pt1 | contig 32748 bp, 35 predicted proteins | sample MGYA00242621_ERZ504862 | MGnify/ENA primary metagenome ERZ504862 (study PRJEB26092, sample SAMD00036393) | human gut metagenome | host: Homo sapiens | study: EMG produced TPA metagenomics assembly of...
TAGACTCTGGAAACATAGTGGTAATCGTTTAAATGTTATAATTCAGCACTATAAATTTAATACTTTTATCGCTATGTTTCTAATTATAAGTGAAATATATTTATTCTTATTTCGAACTCACGTTAATATAGAGAATGAGAGAAACAATTACCGCAACCAGTTGAAGGATCAGAATGTATTGGATGTGAATAATAAGGAATTATAATATCAGACGGGGATCATTATATGGATATTATCAGCGAATGCGAAAAATTAGGCGATTATGTAGTAAATGTTGTTGAGGCACGTACAGATATAAAGGAAAAGAAAATTTGATTTGTAGAAGGACAAGTTAAAAGAAAAGCGTGAGACACGAATGTTCCACGCTTTTTTGTAAATCGTATTAAAATGAGGTTATTTTTCGATTCCAACCAGTTCTACTTCGAAAATCAAAGTAGAGAAAGGTTTAATCTGACCGGCTTCACGTGCACCATAAGCCAAGTCTTGAGGGATGTAAAGTTCCCATTTAGAACCTACTGGCATCATTGTCAGTGCTTCAGTCCATCCTTTGATTACTTGATTAGCACGGAAAGTAGTCGGTTCTTTACGATCATATGAACTGTCGAACTGAGTTCCGTCAATCAAAGTACCTTTATAGTTTACTTTTACTTTAGAAGAATCGGTAGGAACAGCGCCGTTACCTTCTTTAATTATCTTATATTGCAATCCGCTTGATGTAGTTTTAACACCCTCTTTCTTTGCATTTTCAGCTAGGAATTTTTCACCGGCAGCCTTATTTTCAGCGAATTGGGCTTCAGTAGCTTTTGTTTTGATTGCTTCTGCTTTAGACTGAACGTAGGCGTTGGCTTCTTCCATAGTAACATTCATGCCTTTTTTCTGCAAAGCAGCCATGAAACCTGCCAGGAAGTTTTCTTTACTTAAACTTTGAGTAGAGTCATTTCCGAAAATACGTTGGCTCATCATATCGAACATACGTCCACCAACTTGTTGACCAATCTGAAGACCTGCCATATAAGCAACATCTTTAGGACTTGTCTTGCTGGTACCTTCTTTAACACCTCTGATGAAGTCGGCCATATAGGCTGTGTCAACGCCCAGTTGTTGGCTCATATACATATCCAGACCTTGCGTGTTGGTGATACCCATCATGTAAGAAAGTGAGTCTACGTCATTCTTCATGTTTGCTTTCGGTGCTTGGGCTGTACAAGAAGCCAAGCTGGCTGCAGCAGCGATTGCTACAAAAAAACTAATTTTTTTTCATTTGCCTTAAATGCTTTAATAATTATAATACTTCGATTAATTCTACTTCAAAAATCAATGTGCTGTGAGGAGGAATCATTTCTCCTGCCTGTTGTGCTCCATAGGCTAGTTCTGAAGGAATGAAAAGTTTCCATTTAGCACCTTCAGTCATCAGTTGGAGTGCTTCCACCCATCCTTTGATTACTTGGTTCACACCAAAGATAGCCGGTTCGCCGCGTTTGATAGAGCTGTCAAACAAAGTTCCATCAATCAAGGTACCTTCATAATGGCATTTTACACGGTCGGTTGCACTCGGTTTTTTTCCGTTACCTTCTGTGATAACTTCGTACTGTAAGCCGCTGGGAAGTGTCACGACCCCCGGTCTTTTTGCGTTTCCTTCCAAAAATGATTTTCCCTTTTCAATATTCTCTGCATTCAATTTGGTTTCCAGCTCTTCAAAGTACTTGTTTACGATTTCACGTGCTTCGTTGTGGCTGATAGCCGTTTCTTTTCTATCTAATACGTCTTTGATTGCTTGAGCAAAGTCTTCAACATTAATACTTTGAGCACCCATGCTCAATAAATTCTGGCCAATACCAAGGCCGATGGCGTAACTGAATTTATCCATAACTATTTATTTTATAAGATGTTTTATACAAAACGCACAAAGGTAGGTGTTTTATTTGAATGAATCTGTTTTTAACAATTTAATTTTTCTTATTTTTGTGTGTTTAGTTAAAAGAGGAGGACTAGAAATGAAGAATTTAGTAGTTTTAACAGGTGCTGGAATGAGTGCAGAAAGCGGTATCAGTACATTTCGTGATGCAGGTGGTTTATGGGATCAGTATCCGGTGGAACAAGTGGCTACTCCGGAAGGTATGCGGCAAACCCTAAATTGGTGATTGATTTTTATAATGAGCGTCGTAAACAGTTGCTTGCTGTAAAGCCTAATGCGGGGCATAACTGGTTTCTGAGATGGAAAAGTTCTTTAATGTGACTGTTATCACTCAAAATATTGATAATTTGCATGAGCGTGCCGGAAGTTCGCATATTATTCATTTACACGGCGAACTGACCAAGGTGACATCTAGTTGGCAACCTAATAATCCAGCTTATATTAAAGAATTAAAGCCGGAAGAATATGAGATACATTTGGGAGACTTGGCCGGAGACGGTTCCCAGTTTCGTCCGTTCATTGTATGGTTTGGTGAATCTGTTCCTATGATTGAAACTGCAATTGAATATGCTGAAACAGCTGATATCTTTTTAATTATAGGAACTTCGCTTAATGTATATCCTGCTGCCGGTTTGTTGAATTATGTGCCTGCCCGCACTCCTGTTTATTTAATAGATCCTAAGCAGGTGCCCATTGCATCGGGACGTAAAGTGCATGTAATTCAGAAAGGTGCGTCCGAAGGAATGGAAGAGCTTAAAAAAATATTAGTGGGATAGTTTGCAAGTAAACAATTTCCTTGTATATTTGTTATGTATTTAAAGAATATTTAAAACATAAAACAGAGACAATTATGAAAAAGTACGTTTGCACAGTATGTGGTTGGGTTTATGACCCGGCAGAAGGAGATCCTGAAGGTGGAATCGCTCCGGGAACAGCATTTGAAGATATTCCAGATGATTGGGTTTGCCCTCTTTGCGGAGTAGGTAAAGATGATTTCGAAGTTCAAGAAGATTGATCCTACCTTATAACCGGATATCATATAAAGCGGAGGAATTTCTTTTGTATGATATATCAGATAGCGCGACTAAATTATTATTTAGTTGCGCTTTTTTATTTTACATTATTATTAATGGCTTACCTTAAAAAAAGAGCGTAACCTATAACAGGTTGCGCTACTTTATGGTATAAATAAAGAATTGTTTCTTATTTCTTTTCTTGCTTTTCAGGACGAGGCAGTTAATACTTTGTGAGAGAGCTTGAATTTACCTGTCTTGGGATCAATATCAAGTAACTTCACTTCTATTTCATCCCCTTCTTTTAAACCGGCCTCTTCTATTGTTTCAAGACGTTTCCAGTCAATTTCAGAGATGTGTAACAATCCGTCTTTACCAGGCAAGAATCTACGAACACGCCATATGGCATTACTGAACGGACTTTACCTACATAGACTTCACCGACTTCGGGAACGGCAACGATACCCTTGATAATGCGCATAGCATCGTCAATACATTTCTTGTTTGTTCCCGCAATCTCAATGCGACCTACTCCATCAGTTTCTTCAATCGTGATGGTTGCTCCGGTTTCTTCCTGCATACCTTGGATAATCTTTCCGCCCGGACCGATGATAGCCCCAATGAACTCTTTAGGAATAGTCATCGTTTCAATACGAGGAGCATGCGGTTTCAAATCTTTACGAGGTTCGGCTATACATTCGGTTAACTTGTTAAGAATATGTTCGCGACCTTCTTTTGCTTGCAGTAACGCTTTTTCCAAGATTTCGAATGACAGACCATCTACCTTGATGTCCATCTGTGTAGCAGTGATACCATCACGAGTACCTGTAACCTTGAAGTCCATATCACCCAAGTGATCCTCATCTCCAAGAATATCAGACAATACGGCATATTTTTCTTCACCTGCATTCTTAATCAACCCATGGCAATACCTGAAACTGGTTTTTTCATGGCAACACCGGCATCCATTAATGCAAGCGTTCCTGCACAGACAGTAGCCATTGAAGAAGAACCATTTGATTCCATGATATCAGATACTACACGTACTGTGTATGGGTAGCCTGCAGGAATTTGTCCTTTCAAAGCACGCCATGCCAAGTGCCCGTGACCGATTTCACGACGACCTACACCACGTTGTGCTTTTGCTTCACCGGTAGAATAAGGGGGGAAGTTGTAGTGTAACAAGAATCGTTCTCTGTGTTGATCCAGAACATCGTCTACATTCTTCATCTAGCTTGGTGCCTAATGTGACAGAAGTTAAAGACTGAGTTTCACCACGGGTGAAAATGGCAGAACCGTGAGGGCCGGGCAGATAACCTACTTCGCACCAGATAGGGCGAATTTCAGTTGTCTTACGTCCGTCCAGACGCTTGCTTCATCAAGAATACAACGACGCATGGCTTCCTTTCCACATCGTGGTAGTAACGGTCGATTAATGCACCTTTTTCTTCCAGTTCTTCTTCTGTATATTGAGTTTTGAATTCATCGCGGATGGCATCAAAAGCATCTTGACGTTCATGCTTGTTTCTGTTTCCTGAAGCAGCGATGGCGTATGCTTTATCATAACAAGCTTCGCGTACAGCTTTGCGTAAATCTTCATCGTTTTCTTCGTGGCAGTATTCACGTTTTACTGTAGAACCGACTTCTTCCATCAGTTCCATCTGCGCTTTACAATGAACTTTGATTGCTTCGTGAGCAGCCTTCATGGCAGCCAGCAAGTCTTGTTCGCTGACTTCCTGCATTTCGCCTTCTACCATCATGATGTTGTCATATGTGGCTGCAACCATCAGATCCATATCAGCTTTCTCAAGTTGTTCGAAAGTGGGGTTGATAACGAACTGGCCATCGATACGTGCTACGCGTACTTCAGAAATCGGTCCGCCGAAAGGAATGTCGGAAACGGCTAATGCTGCTGAAGCGGCCAATCCTGCCAATGCATCAGGCATATCTATTCCATCAGCTGAGAAAAGAACAATGTTTACGTAAACCTCTGCATGGAAATTATCGGGGAATAAAGGACGCAATGCGCGGTCTACCAGTCGGCAAGTCAGGATTTCATAATCTGAAGCTTTGCCTTCTCTTTTGGTAAAGCCACCGGGAAAACGTCCGAATGCTGAATATTTTTCTTTGTACTCTACCTGAAGGGGCATAAAATCTGTACCGGGAACTGCATCTTTTGCTGCACAAACAGTAGCTAGCAACATGGTGTTACCCATGCGGAGCATTACAGAACCGTCTGCCTGTTTTGCCAGCTTTCCCGTTTCGAGTGTGATGGTTCTACCATCAGGAAGCTCGATCGTCTTAACAATTGGATTGATCATAAAAAATGTTTTAATATATTTTTCGTCTAAAATTCGTGCAAAGATAGGCATTTATTCTTCTAATTTGGTGAGAATGAGATAAAAAGTTACTATGATTACTGTTTTTTTCATTTTAATGTGTAAGAAGGTGGATAAATGCTTTGACAAACCACGAAAAGACGTATCTTTGCATCCAAAATTATTAAGAGAACACACATTTATATTAATTTTAGCGATGAAAAAGAATGTATATTTTTTGCTCGCACTTCTGTTGATAGGGTTGAGCGCCTGCGATAATGCACCGAAGTTCAAAGTTCAAGGTGAAATTAATGGTGCTGAAGATAAGATGCTTTATTTGGAAGCGTCGGGATTGGATGGCATAGTAGCGCTTGATTCGGCAAAATTGGGCAGTAGCGGAAGTTTTAGTTTTGCACAGAAGCGCCCGGAATCTCCTGAATTCTATCGTTTGCGTTTAGATAATAAAGTGATAAACTTTGCTGTAGACTCTACGGAAACAGTATCAGTTAAGGCTGAGATAAATGATTTTGCGACTGCCTATCGTATTGAAGGTTCGGAAAACAATTTGAAAATAAAGGAATTGGTGTTGCTGCAAGCTGATTTGCAGAAGAATGTGGACAAACTCGGTCAGAACCGTAATATCCCTGCGGGCATCGCACAAGACAGCCTTTTGGCTATGGTAAACAATTACAAGAATAAAGTGAAACGAGAATATATTTTTGCGGCTCCAAATATGCCATATGCTTATTTCGCTTTATTCCAGTCGTTGAATGGGTATATGATTTTTGATCCTTTGACAAATAAGGAGGATGTGAAGTGTTTCGCTGCGGTGGCTACGAGTCTGAATAATGCTTATCCACATGCCGACCGTTCACGCAACTTGTACAATATGGTTATAAAAGGAATGAAGAATACCCGTACTCCCCGTCAGCAGACCATGGAAATTCCTGAAGATAAAATCAAGGAAGCCAGCATTATTGATATTCAGCTGAAAGACTTGAAAGGCAATACACGCAGTCTGACCGATTTGAAGGGTAAAGTGGTGCTGATCGATTTTACTGTATATAACAATGCAATGTCTGCTGCACATAATTTGGCGTTACGTGAACTTTATAATAAGTATGCTTCTCAAGGGTTCGAGATTTACCAGATTTCACTGGATGGTGATGAACACTTTTGGAAAACATCTGCAGATAATCTGCCTTGGGTCTGTGTACGTGACGCTAATGGCGCTTATTCTTCATACATTTCATTATATAATGTAACTAATCTGCCTTCGGTATTTTTGGTAAATCGTAATAATGAATTAAGCGCCCGTGGTGAGAATATTAAAGATTTGGATGAAGCCATTAAAAAACTCTTGTAAAAAGCTAATTATGAGTTGAATTTGTTTAAACATGTTACATAGCATCCTTATAAACTTGACTCGTATTAGATAAAAGTCTATCTTTGCAAGACTTGAAATACCAAAGAGGGTTCCGACATTTCCATGTCGGAATTCTTTTTGTTTTTATAGGCATAACTGGAACAATGAATAATTATATAATTTAAAAGGAGGAAAACATTATGGCTTATATGTCAGAAGAAGGTTACAAGCAACTGATTGAGGAACTGAAATATCTGGAATCAGTAGAACGTCCTAAAATTGTGTCGGCTATTGCCGAAGCGCGTGATAAGGGAGACTTGTCAGAAAATGCCGAATATGATGCTGCCAAAGAGGCGCAAGGTCTATTGGAGATGAAGATCAGCCAGCTGAAATCAACTATTGGTGATGCTAAAATTATTGATACTTCAAAAATGAATGCAGATACAGTGCAAATTTTGACGAAAGTAGAATTGAAGAATGCCAAGACCGGAATGAAGATGGTTTATACTATCGTAGCCGAAAGCGAAGCGAATTTAAAATTGGGCAAGATTTCGGTAAATACTCCGATAGCACAGGGTTTGTTAGGAAAAAAAGTGGGTGATGTGGCTGAAATCACTATTCCGCAAGGTAAAATCAGCTTAGAAGTTGTGAATATTTCATTTTAATATATAAGGCAGGTCGCTATGCGGGGCTGCCTTATTTAATACTTATAGATATGGCAACAATATTTAGTAGAATTATTACAGGTGAGATTCCTAGCTATAAAGTGGCTGAAAATGACCAGTTCTATGCTTTTCTGGATATCAATCCGTTAGCCAAAGGGCATACGTTGGTTGTTCCGAAATGTGAGGTGGACTATATCTTTGATTTGGAGGATAATGAACTGGCTGCTATGCATGTTTTTGCAAAGAGTGTGGCGCTTGCTATTCAAAAGGTTTTTCCGTGCAAGAAAGTAGGTGAGGCAGTAATCGGATTAGAGGTTCCTCATGCACATATTCATCTGATTCCTATTCAGAAAGAGTCGGATATGATTTTTTCTAATCCGAAGTTGAAACTGACAAATGAAGAATTTGTGGAGGTGGCAACAGCAATCAATCAAGCCTGGGAAGGTGGTGACAAGTAATCTTTTTCTTTCTTAGTAAATATAAAGAGCGGGAAACGGATATTCTGTTTCCCGCTTTCCTTATGATTAAACTCCGGTTACCTGTTTTTATACAAACTGATCTCCTAGTTTGATTTGTACGTCATTTATCGAATTTTCGGATAGCGCTTTCGTCATCTTTTTTGCATATGAGTAATACATTGTCTCTTGCGGCTACTAAATAACCTTCTAGATCCTGTATTACGGCTAATTTCCCTTCTGGCACTACTATTACATTATTATAGCTGTTATATAATAAGGAGTTTCCGTTTACTACGACGTTACCTTCTTGGTCCTTGGATGATATATCATACAAGGAGTCCCATGTACCTAAATCTGCCCATCCGAAGTCGCACAATTGGACGAAAACATTGTTGGCTTTCTCCATGATTCCATAGTCAATGGAGATATTGGGACAGGAGGCAAAATCTTCTTCTCCGTTAGTCAGTTTGGTACAAACTTCGGGCATAATCTCATTGAAGGCTTTTAAAATTGTATTGATATTCCATAAGAATATTCCTGAGTTCCAATAGAATTCTCCACTTTCTACGAATACTTTGGCAAATTCCAATTGGGGCTTTTCAATGAATGTTTTTACTTTAAAGAATTCTCCTTGTTTTTCTTCCTCAATCTGAATATAGCCATAGCCGGTTTCCGGTCTGTTAGGTTTGATACCTAATGTTAGTAATTGAGGAGAGTTTGAAACAAATTCCAGACCTTTCAAAATTGCAGCTTTGAACTCATCTTCTTTTAAAATCAGGTGGTCGGACGGTGCGACAATGACATTGGCATTTGGATTGAGTTTTTTTATATGATAGGAAGCCCAAGCTATACATGGAGCAGTGTTTCTGCGGGTGGGTTCCAATAAAATTTGTGATTTGTCCAATTCTGGGAGTTGTTCTTGGATCAGTTCTTTATACAATACATTGGTTGTAATAAAAATGTTTTCTATAGGGACTATTTTTTTATAACGATCAAACGTTTGCTGTATTAGAGAACGTCCGGTCCCGAAGAAATCAAGGAATTGTTTAGGAAGGTTTTTGCGGCTATATGGCCAGAACCGACTACCTATACCTCCCCCCATGATGACACAATAATTATTGCTGTTTGTCATGATATAAAATCGTTTTAAAGTTTCCGCTAATATAGGCTTATTTTTAGAAAACCATTGTCCGTTATCCCATAAATCGTAGTATATTTATCTTTTTTTGAAAAAAAAAATGCCGAAAAGTTTGTAGGTATGAAAAAAAAGTCGTACCTTTGCAACCGCAATCGAGAAACAAACAATGTTTCAAGAGATGCCAGATGGCGGAATCGGTAGACGCGCTGGTCTCAAACACCAGTGGATTCACTTCCATCCCGGTTCGACCCGGTCTGGGTACTAATAAACCCTGATAACCGACTGATTATCAGGGTTTTCTCTTTCTGTAAGGCGTACTAAATGTGTACTGAGCGACAAAAACAAGAATAGAGTGTACTTTTGTGGTTTTCATCCTTTCATCTTTATGATTTCTTAACTCTTATGCATTCTTTTCTGTCTTATTATTGCTGATGTTTTCTCGGAAAATGCGATTTCCACCTTATATTTGTATCTGAGAACAAATTTATAAAGGTACAGTTATGGAAAATCATATAGAACCAATTTCAGAGAGATACAGAAGATATTAGATAGTTGCGTATCGCATGGCTATAAAACTAAAGTAGATGCACTATTTTTAAAGCATGAATATCTGACACAGGCTCAACTAAAGGATTATTTGCGGCAGGAAATTTTCCGTGTTACCGAAAATATAGTAGCCATTCAGCAAAAATACCGTGTCGTGCGTGATATTGTACAGGATATGGATGTTCCCGATTTTTTGTGGGAAAGCGGTTATTTTGAGGACTTAAACTCTAATGAGAGGAAAAAGTACATCGCTTTCCGCTGTTCTGATTTTGATATGGACGCATATTTGCATGAACCGTCTTGCTATGATGAACGACTTCCCTATTTTTCCATCATTGTTAGCCTTGTGGTACTTTCCAAGTATTTGTACTTTCTGCAAGAACAGGAAAGCAAATACTATACAGATTCTATTGCCCCCCAAGAACAAGTCTTGCCAAAAGAAAAAGATGAAAGTGTAGAAACCACTCCAGCCAAGATTGTGGGTAAAAGCAATCCCTTCAAATCCACTTTGAAAGCCAATGAAATCAAACTTCTGACTGAATGTGTGAACGAAGCGAATATGTTTACTACTACTGTCAGCACCAAAATACTTACCGATTTTTTCAACTGTAAGTTGGACGGTGTATTGAAAGTTAATAATACCCGTCTGTTGGCTTACCTAATGATGCAACTCAGCTGTTATAACTACATCGTTTATGAGTGGCAGTCAGTTATAGCAAACAACAAGTTGATATTGAAGAAGATAAAAGGAGAACCGCTTACACGTACTGACTTGTCGAGTGCGACAGACCAGGCGAAGAACATCTATCCGAAAGGATATGAAATCATAGACAAATACATCAAACAACTGCAAAAAGGTTGAGCATAGATTGAACGCTCAAACAAAGGTCAATTAGACTTCATTTTCAACCTCTTAACTTTGCCCCCGTTAACACAAAAGACGAGGGTGCGCACCTTCATATTGTTTCACCTAAATTCCCAAACGATATGGAAAAAGACTTGGAGTTAAGAGTTTCCGAACTCGAAAAGATGTTGTTCCTTTCAAAGAACGTGCTTAGCTTCGATGAAGCGAGCAGGTTCTTGAACCTTTCTAAAAGCTACCTGTACAAGCTGACTTCGGGTAACTTGATACCCCATTACAAGCCGCAGGGCAAAATGCTTTATTTTGAAAAAGCTGAGCTGGAAGCATGGTTGCGTCAGAACCCGGTGAAGACGCAGGCGCAGATAGAGCAGGAAGCGCAGAAGTATATCCTTAACCGTCCTCTAAAGAAATAATGGCTATGGAAAACAAGAAGAAAGAGGAAATCGGACAAGGCACAGCCATGACGAAAGAGGATTTTGCGACTCTTTGGAAAACCATTCGTCTAAGAGTGACGGATACTTATGAAGTACCACCCGAAATTCTTTGGGTGAACGGTTCTACTATTGGCACATTGGGCAATTTCAGCGCATCCACAGGCAAAGCAAGAGTAAAAAGACATTCAACATTTCCGCCATTGTTGCGGCTGCGTTGAAGAATGATGAGGTTCTGAAGTATTCGGCATATCTGCCGCCTAACAAGCGCAAAATTCTCTATGTTGATACCGAGCAGAGCAAGTACCATTGCCACAAGGTGATGGAACGTATTTTGCGCCTTGCCGGGTTGCCGACCGATAAGGATGTGGACGATTTTGTTTTCATTGTGTTAAGGGAGCAGACCCCCGACAAACGTAAGCAGATAATTGGCTATATGTTGGAGAATATGCCCGATGTGGGGTTGCTCATTATTGACGGAATCCGTGATTTGATGTATGACATCAACAGTCCGAGCGAATCGACCGACCTAATCAACCTTTTGATGCGCTGGTCAAGTGGGTATAACCTGCATATCCATACCGTACTGCATTTAAACAAAGGGGATGATAACACAAGAGGACATATCGGTACAGAGCTGAACAACAAAGCTGAAACCGTCCTGCAAATCACGAAAAGCACGCAGGACGGCAATATAAGCGAGGTAAAGGCGATGCATATACGTGACCGTGAGTTTGACCCGTTCGCATTTCGCATCAATGACAACGCTTTGCCCGAAGTCATGGACGGTTATGTATTCCAGCAACCCAAACAAGACAGGAACTTTCCGCTTACAGAGCTGACGGAACAGCAGCACCGGGAAGCATTGGAGAACGGTTTCGGCAAGCAGGTTGTACAAGGCTATTCCAATGTGATAGCGGCATTGAAACAAGGTTACGCAAGTATAGGTTACGAGCGTGGACGCAATGTCCTAGTGTCACTTAACAAGTTCCTTGTGAACAAGCGCATGATTGTGAAAGAGGGTAAGGGCTATCGCTACAATCCCGATTTTCATTATTAAAAGTCGGTTTGGTTTAGTCCGGGTGTATATATAAGCGGAACGGACTGTTTGTTTCCCGGTATCGACAGCAGGCAGGTTTAGTATGGTACGGGTATATATATGACGGACTAAACAGGACTGGCGCACTTTTCAACGATTTTTTAATCCCCAAAAAGAAAATATTATGAACATCGAAGATGTGAAACAAATATCCATCGCAGATATCTGCATAGTTTAGGTTATTCGCCCGTCAAGCGGCAGGGTAACGGTTTATGGTACAAATCACCGTTAAGAGAGGAACACGAAGCGTCCTTTAAGGTGAATACAGACCGCAATCTTTGGTATGATTTTGGCGCAGGAAAAGGCGGCAACATCATCGCTCTGGCAAAGGAACTTTATTTTTCCGATAGTCTTCCCTACCTTTTAAAGAGGATAGAAGAGCAGACACCAAACGTTCATCCGGTCAGTTTTTCTTTTCCCCAGCATAGAACAGAGCCGAGTTTCCAACATTTGGAAGTCCGTGACTTGACCCATCCGGCATTGCTCCGTTACTTGCAGGGGCGGGGTATCAATATCGAACTGGCAAAAAGAGAATGTAAGGAACTCCATTTTACCAATAACGGCAGACCGTTCTTTGCTATCGGTTTCCCGAATATGGCAGGAGGTTACGAGGTTCGCAATTCCTTTTTCAAAGGGTGTATCGCCCCGAAAGATATTACCCATATACGGCAGCAGGGAGAGCCGAGAGAGAAGTGTCTGGTATTTGAGGGCTTTATGGATTATCTTTCTTTCCTCACGCTCCGGATGAAGAACTGTCCGACCATGCCCGACCTTGACAGGCAGGACTATGTTATTCTTAACTCGACTGTCAATGTGCCGAAAGCCATTGACGTGCTATACCCGTATGAACGCATCCACTGTATGCTTGACAATGATGAGACAGGGTATAAGGCAACACGGGCTATCGAATTGGAATACTCCTACCATGTGCGTGACTTCTCGCACAATTACAGAGGGTATTCGGACTTGAACGATTACCTGTGTGGCAGGAAGCAGGAACAGAAAAACGCAGCCAGCCAAGTACAGGAAACAAAGCAGAAAACCGGACAATGTGCCGCCCCAAGACAAAAGAAGGCAGGGGCATTTAATCCGGCAGGATTGCCAGCAGCTGGCGGTTTCATAGGGAGAGCAAGGTTATGTTTCGGTAGACCGAAACCACCTTGCTTTGCTCACCGCAAAGGAAACCGCTCCCGTTGGTCGCAATTTCAAAGACATCATTTAAAAGTAAAAAGGCATGAAAAAGATACAGGACAAGCCGGGCGGTCGTCCGGCAAAGAAACGGACAGAAAAGCAGAAAAAGGTAGTCAGTACGAAGCTGACAGAGTTGCAGTATTACGCCATCAGGAAGCGAGCCGGGGAAGCCGGGTTGCGCATCAGTGAATATGTTCGGCAAGCAGTTGTTTCGGCAGAGGTCATACCCCGGCTGAGCAGGCAGGATGCAGATGCTATCCGCCAACTGGTAGGGGAAGCCAACAACATTAACCAGTTGGCACATCGGGCAAATGCCGGAGGTTTCGCATTGGTGGCAGTGGAACTGGTGAAGCTCAAAAATAGGATTGTTGAAATCATAAATCATTTGTCGGATGATTGGAAAAATAAAAAAAGGAAGCGGTTTTAAAGGCTGTGTGAACTATGTACTTGGCAAGGAGCAGGCGGTTTTGCTTCATGCGGACGGAGTTCTTACCGAGAGCCGGAGCGATATAATCCGCAGCTTCTGTATGCAGACCGGGATGAATCCCGACTTAAAGAAACCTGTCGGACACATTGCGTTAAGCTATTCGGCAGTGGACGCACCCAAATTGACGGATGAGAAGATGATACAGCTTGCACAGGAGTATATGCGTGAAATGAAAATCACCGATACGCAGTACATCATCGTGCGCCATCAAGACCGGGAGCATCCACACGTGCATATCGTGTTCAACCGTATAGACAACAACGGCAAGACTATTTCGGACAGGAACGATATGTACCGTAACGAACAGGTATGCAGGAAGCTGAAAGCCAAACATGGGCTTTATTTCGCCAAGGGGAAAGAGCAGGTGAAACAGCACCGATTGAAAGAGCCGGACAAGTCGAAATACGAGATTTACACGGCTGTGAAAAATGAAATCGGCAAATCCCGCAACTGGCAGCAGTTGCAGCACAGGTTAGCGGAAAAGGGTATCACTATCCAGTTCAAACGAAAGGGACAGACCGATGAAATACAGGGCATATCCTTTTCCAAAGGAGAATACACGTTCAAGGGTTCGGAGATAGACCGCAGTTTCAGTTTTTCCAAACTGGATAGATATTTCGGAGATACAGGTTTGAATGTTGCCGAAAGTCAACGGCAAACAGCTTTCGCACCCATTCGGGAACAAATACCCACACGGAGTAACGCAGAAAGTCCGTTTATAAGCGGTTCGCTCGGTCTGTTTTTTGCATCACCGTCCCCGGTGGATGAAGAGCCGAACTTGAATTTGAGAAAGAAGAAGAAAAAGAAAAAACGACTTAAATTGTAAAGACATGGAAGACAACTTGATTTTAGAGGGGCTTCTCTCTATGGTAACAGAACTGAAAGAGAAGTTGGAAGCGCAGGTAACGCCAGCCAGCCGGGAGGAAACTCTCGAACGGTTTGGAGCGATTGAACAGGCATTGTCGAGGCTGCATAGTAATCCGGCTGTTCCTGTGGAGAAGTTGCAGACTATCCAAAGTCAGCTTGACGATGTACGGAACAAGATGCAAGGTCAGCAGCAGCATATCGAGGACACCAAGAGAATATCATTGGAAATCTATCGTAATTTTAAAATAATGGTTGATACCTTGGATTCCTACAAGACGGATAAAGAGGAAGTTGCCCCCTTGCCGTTCTATCAACGGATTTACAACAAGGTTACTTCTTGGATTCGTCCGGGATTGTTTATTTTTTCGGCAGTGCTGGTTCTCTGTTTCGCTTCCATATGGTTGAATATCCGTTTGGCTACTCGGATGCAGCAGTTACAGGACAATGATATGAAATACCGTTATTTGCTGATGCAGGGTTGGGCAAACGGAGAAGTCCTTGATATACTGGAAACCAAATTCAACTGGCAGAGGGATAATGATTTCATTCAAATTCTGACCGATTCTGTGATAAATTTTGAATATCGCAGTAAGAAACAGGCGGAAGCGTTGGAGCGTGCAAGGCTACTCAATGAGCAAGCCGAACAGTTGAGAAAGGAAGCTGATAAGCTGGGTAAGCCATAAGTGAAGTAAAGCCGGAACAGATAAATCAAAGTAACAGCCGTAATAATCTGCCTGTATTTTGTGGATTGTTACGGCTTTTTTGTAATTTTGCAGTTGAATTGAGATAACTCGTTCCAAGACATATTGCTCGATAGCTTCACAATCACCACCACAAGTAAAAAGCAACAACTAATATTGGGACTGCCCCGAATATGGGCGCAGACTTCCCATATTTAGTTGTGGTTTGTGGTGAACCGTGAAGCGTATGGCGAATGTCTGCGCTTTTTATCATTAAAAAATAATAGATATGACTAAAATCACTAACACTTATGTTTCAGAAAAAGCGAAAATGTTCGTATTGCTGTTAATTATGTTATTTATGAGTTCTTTGGCTTTTGCTCAAAGTGAACCTGAAACAGCAAAGCCTTTAACTGATATGGAAGTTGTACGTAAAGTAGCATTTCTTGATATTGAAGGAAAATATTATGAAGATGTTACGATGTCTTTCAAGTCAATAACTCCTGACTACTTCATATCAGATAAATATAAAGTTAAAGTAAAAGTCGTTGATAAGAATGGAAAATCTATATACAAAAAGACTTTAAAAAATGTTTTTCTATATGTGTTTTCAAATGGTCAAATACAAGTTGGGAAAAAGAATTTTGACCAGATAGTTGTTTCAAATCAAAAACAACAGATGAAAACATAGGTATAATTAGGGAAAAAGAAGGAGTTTATTAGTAATACAAAATGAAATATTCACATACTTATCAACATTTTGCACTTAATACCGATAATTGCATTATTAATATAAAGGATGTAGATTATTCAGGCGAACCATATTTTTGCCCTCATTGTCACAATGAGATGATAGCTAAGCGTGGAAATATCCGCCAATGGCATTTTGCGCATAAGGCAGATAAATGTTCTTATGACAAATATCTGCATTCCATTGCTGAAATAATGATAATGAATTGGTTTAATCAGAAAGAGCATATCATATTATCTATGGATAATTATGAAAAGTGCAACAAGTATGATAATTGTGTTTCCATGACGAGAAAAACTGTAAGAGGGCAAAGAGGTTCAATTTGATTTAAAGACTTATTATTCAAAATGCATCCAAGAACATAGGTATGGAAACTTTATTGCTGATTTGTATTGCGAAAACAAGATTAATCCTAATTTGCCTATTTTCATTGAAATATTTGTAACACATGAATGCAGTCAAGAAAAGAAAAAATCAGGAATTCGTATTATTGAGCTTAGTATCCAGTCAGAAGAAGATATTCTGAATATTGTAGATTCTACAAATTTAAATGAATGTGAAAGAGTTAAGTTGTACAACTTTAGACGCAAGGAAATTTCAGTAGAGGACTTTGTACAACCTTTCCAAAAATATATCTTACATCATACTTTGAAAAGCTATGTTGAACGAGATACATTTACTTGTAGGAATTATAACCACCAGAGAAAAGGAATATATGAAATAAGTATGCCATATGATGATTGCATACCATATTTTTTCAATAGTGGTGGTTTATATACGATTGGGAAAGTTAAAGCGTATTGTGATGGATATTTAAAGAAAGATTGTCAATTATGTAAATGGCAAGCAGAAGATATGAGTGGAAGCAAGTTCTGTAAATTATATAAAAAATGTGGTAATCCAAAGTATTGCAATGATAATGATGTTTCAAAATGTTCAATGTTTAGAGAGAATACACAAGTGATAAATGATGCTATCTCTGATTTTAATGAATATCAAAAAAATGATTCAGTGGATATTTGGAATATAGATACCCCATATAATTAAGAGTCAATTACTATCTTATTCAAAAAGTCACTTGATGTTTTTCGCCAATTGCATCGTCTATTTGAAGATGCCAGTCCTCGTGTTATCAATCAGTAATTAAAAGAATTGGAAATACAATAAAGAAGAAAATTTCTCCAGAGCTTCCCTCGCATTCGGAATATTCTATAACAGAAATAGGGAAGAATCTAATTCCCATTATAAACATGTTAGAACAATGAGGAAATGGATTTCGTCCTCAGATGATGAAAATATTAGGTATGTCTGAAAAATGAAGTTTAGTCTGTTTTTTTGTCTATATACTCAAAACGAACTAAACTAACTTTTATAGCCAGCAAATTATATGTGTGCTGGCGAAAAGAAAAACAGTATTCTTCTTTTCGCCAGTATTACTTTTGATGATAGGTTAGTAATTTGAGGAAGCAATGAACTCCTTTATTTCTTCTTCGCTTGGAAGTTCTATCATGTATTTCTGTACGAAGATATTCGGGTCTAATCCGGCAGTGGCATACTTAACCAATGTATCTCCCTTTTCTGTGCAAAGCAGAATTCCGATAGGCGGATTATCATCCGGCTGCATCACTTCCGCCTTGAAATAGTTTAGATACATATTGAGTTGTGAAGCATACTCATGGCGGAACTTGTCTATCTTCAATTCCACAATAACATGACATTTACAAGATGCGTGATAGAATACGAGGTCGGCAAAGAAATAGTCCTCATCAATCAAGATACGTTTTTGTCGGGCTTCAAAGCAGAAGCCATGCCCCATTTCCAGCAGGAAGTGTTGTAGGTTGTCAAGAATGGATTGCTCCAAGTCGTTTTCTGTTACTAAGGCTCGTTCATTCAATCCTAAGAACTCTAAAGTAACAGGGGTGTTGATAACATCTTTAGGTTGTAATAGGGTTGCTTGTTGCTGGACTAAAGCGGAGAGGGCTTCTTTGTTTTTGGAGAGTCCGCTACGCTCGTAATATAAAGATGCTATTTGTCGTTCCAACTCCTTTACAGACCAGCAGCCACGAATCGTTTCCATTTCATAGAAAGCACGTTTTACTGGGTTCTCAATTCCCGATATAGTATTTAAATGGGTGGAAGATAATCTATTGAATAATCTATCAGCCGGAATCATCCATGTTTCGGTTGGTGGATGTTCTGCAGATAGTTTCCAAACGCCATTTTCAGATTCGGCGGTCGCCAACCGCCGAATTGGTTCGGTGAATTCGGCGGTCAATGACTGCCGAATTTGAATTTGCGATGTAATATACTGTGCAATAGATTCTTTCAGTTGTGGATAAACGAGGTACAGTCGCCTAAATTCACGAAATCTACGTTCATTCAGACCTTTTGTTTTCAGCCATTGTTCCAGCTTTTTCAACAATTGTTCACCGTAGGCTGCACGGTCTTCTCCGTTCTGCTCAAATTCCACGATATAGCAACCCATAAGCCAGTTACGGGAAGTAAGGGCGAGGTTTACAGCGTGTGCGGCTTGTGCCTGCAACGTGTTCTGTATTGTACTGATATGTTTTACTAATGCTTCAAAGTCCATAGTTACAAAGATAGGTCTTTTGTGGTTAAAACTTTAGTTCGGGTAGGCTGTTTATTGCTTCCTCTTTCAATTTATCCACGGCACGGGTGTATTTCTCGGTATGTTTCAATCCGCTGTGTCCTAAAAGACTGGCTACGGTCTTGATATTTGCCCCATTGTTCAGAATGTTCACGGCAAACGAATGTCTTGCACAATGCCAGCTTATGTGCTTGTCTATTCCGGCTCTTTTTACCCAACGCTTAACTGATTTGCAACAGCTTTCGTATGTAGGCAAATCGAATATCAAGCAGTTCTTATCTGCTGGAGCTTCACCAATGATAGACAATAGACCGTCATTTAAAGGAATAACCACACCGCTGCTGGCAGAATGTCCTTTGGTCTTGCTTTGTTCAAACTTCAATAACCGATTTGCATAATCCACGTTCTTATAGGTCAGGTCTTTTACATCGCAGAAGCGCAGACCGCAATACAGGCAAAAGATAAACGCTCGTCTGATTGTGGGGTTTTCGTTATCATAATGACACGCCATTAGCTTTTGTATTTCTTCGGGTGAAAGCACATCTTTCCGAAGCATCTGGCTATCCACTTTGCAGGTAACATCTTTGCAAGGGTCTTTCAACATTACATCATGCTCTATCGCATAGCGAATAACTTTCTTGAAACGCTGGTAAATGCTTTTAGCACCTTCGCCAACGCTTCGGGATTGCAGATAAGCTACAAACTGTTCCATCATTTCTTTGGTGATGAGTTCCGGTTTAATGCTACACTCATTCATGGGGTACTTCTCTTTCAAGAAGTCTTTGAAACGGCTAAGCGCAATTTGCACCATGCGAATATCTTTCTTGGTATAGCTGTTGATATAGGCTTGAAAGTAATCCAAGAAATTAACAGCCCTGTCTTTCTTTAAGCGGTAGCCCAACATGCTTTCTTTAAACTCCTGTTCACGCTCTGCACGTATGCGCATGGCGAGTTCCAAAGTTTCCTTGTTCTGTTGCCGTTCCGCAGGTGTACGTGGTTTGTCTATCAGATACAGGCTAAGGTTTTCTTTTCGCCTGTTATGCTTTACTGCAAACTTGGGCTTGCCTTGCATTTTCCCACTATCGTAATACACCTGATTACCGTTTTCATCCAATACGGGCTTTTCCTCTCTACCTAAATAATACTCTAAGTAAAGGCTTATTCTACCGTCCGAGAGCTTATTTTGCTCCAACTTGGGGTTCTCTTTCGTTTTATTTTCTAACTTTGCCATTGTTTAGAGGTTTTATCCCGATTTAGGTACCGTAACCGGGTAATTACACTAAATAGTTGATTTTCTTTTGTTTTCCGATATTGCAAAGGTACAAAAGAAAATGAGATTTCAAAGTGTACTAAAAGTGTACTGAATAACAGAAAACGGGCAAAATAGGGCAAAAATGGAGAAAATAGGAAATATGCAAATAGTTGATAATAAGGAAAATAAATTCTTTTGTTTTCCTATGATTTCTATGGCTTGTACCGGGGGCTTTACATGGATAAGTGCCCGTTGGATTCCGTCTTGGGTAGTGATCAACCATTCCCCTTCTGTTTGTGTCACTTGCAAAGGGAGTTTCTTTACCCGGTCACTGAATTGGAGCATTTCCGACTGATCCGTCATGCTTTCTTCACCGAATCCGATAAAGAGCCGGGTGATACCTGAGGTGTACTGACGGATGACCAGCGTATACTCTTCACGGGGCGATGTCGTATCGGGCGCCATATCGTTAGAGAGCACTTGCTTTTGAAAGGGGACGTTTTATACAGATATCCCCGTCTTTTTCATAGACAGAGGTGGGCTTGTATGCTTTCCATAATGATTCGTCTCTTGACAGATCGGGATCAAAGTCCAGAAAATCGAATAAGTGGTAATTGGTTGGTTTCATTCTCTTTTTGTTATTTTGTTTTTATAATGATTCTTGGTTGTGACACCCCACCTACAGCGACCCTGCCTGCCTTTTGTCTTATACTTTCATCTACTTGCGGACCATTCTTCTTCCACACATTATGAGGTCCCGGACGGTTGGAGTCGAAACGTTCGGACGGACACCAGTTGTTTTCTACGGTATAGCCATTCCGTTGCTTCATCAAATAGATGTAAACGCACGGTCGTTGGTAGCGTAGGGCGCGTCAATTAAATGTTCAATCCGGTTATTGCGCATCACGGAGCCGGGTTGGTTGGAGAGGGTATAAAGTCCTCCTGTATCATACAGCCTCCGGGCAAAGTGGTGGACGTAATTGGCTTCAATCCGATTGCCGCTCATTCCGCTTTCCCTGCAGGGTCCATCCCCAGCCCACACAGATACCTGAATAATTGACGTGGCAGACTTCATTATGTACGATATGGATATTCTTTACATATCCGGCTCCGATGCCTACACCTCCCCAATCTTCATTGGTCACTTCCTCAATCAGGTTGTTCCGTATGGTGATTCCCGTACATAATTCCTGTTCATGAAAAGGTGTATAAGCACATGGTTTCAAATCCTTCATCGGGAAAGGTGCCCACCAGTAAGGCTGTGCCACCAATATCGGTGAATGGCAATTCTCGACAATGGAAGTCGATACGGCGCGTTCATAATCTACTCCGGTGGCTGCTAAATGCTGGAATGTGCAGTGGTTGAAGTTTATGTTATTGCCGCATTTTATCTGTATTGCAGCTTCGGGTCTGCCTATCCATGCCTGGTTTTCCAGTTCCGCTTTTTCGGGTAGCCCCGGTATGGGTAGTCTGTAAGCATCCAGCAGATGGAAGCCTCCTTGCAATGTAACGTGTCCTTGATAAGAGGGGCGCATCCATGAAGTATGTTCGAAAGATATATTTTGAAAATGTATATTCCTTACCGGGCGTTCTAATGTTCCGCTTATAGTCAGTAAAGTCTCTAAAGCCGGAATAATGACTTGCGCCTTCGTCATGTCTTCGTGAGGACGCGGGTAATAATAGATGCGTCCGGAAGGGTAATCCTGATACCATTCTCCGGGCTGGTCCAATAGTTCCAGAGCATTGACCAGACAAAAGGAGGAGTTTCCTTTTTCTCCGTCAATGACAGGTTGAGGCCAGGGATGGGCAAACTCCAACCGGCTTTCGGGATCATGAAAACGGACGATTGTATTTGCCCCTTCAGTAATCATTTCCTTCACTCTCAGTATGGCGATGGCCCAACGTTGGTGAACGATCATCTCTACTTGTGAAGCGGCATTCAACCTGCTGTTTGTGGAGTGGGAATGGTGATCGTCTCTTCCTCAGGGTTAAAATCAATCATGCGTTCCATTACTCCGTCGGGAAACTGTGCGGCCCGCTGTGCTTTTGTTCCGTTGACCCACATTTGCCGGGTTTCCAATATCCTGTTTCCCATACGGGGCGCTTCCGCTACCCATATTTTATTTCTAAGTGTTTCTGGTATTCTGGTATCTTTGCATCCTTGTTCCCAACCTGTCACAGGAACTCCGCCACTTAAGACTACACGGGCATTGGGAACAGCGGTGATACGGGTGGGAGAGTCTGTTGTCCCGCTATCTTCGGGGCGGATGAACAGGCTTTTATATTGTGGGTATATTCCTTCCTCCAATAGGATATTTATGCCTCCGGTTGTTTCGGGTGATTGCAATCTTCTCCATTCGCGCGCTTGCTTGATGGCTTGTTCCAGAGTCTGGAGGGGAGATTGGCGTGTACCGGCAGCATTGTCGTTACCGTAGGGAGAAACATAAATATCTCCTGCGGTTAAATAAAAGGTATAACTGACAAATGCGATAAAGCAGATTATTTTTGTTTTCATGGGTTCTCCGGATTTAAAGGTCTTTTTAATCAGACGGAAGGAATCTGGTTTTGTACCCATTGGATAATTTGCCAATGTGTCAATTTGCTGCATTCTACTCTGCGTGGTCATGGGCATATTAGCAAATTGATGCATTGATATATTGATTGAAGTATAATAAAAAACAGGCCAATACCTTAAAAAGGTACAGCTGCGTCATTTAATAAAAGAGATTTATTTTTTATGAGTTCATGCTCATCAGGAATTCTTCGTTGTCTTTGGTATTTTCCAAACGACTCTTTACGAAATCCATGGCTTCGATAGGATTCATATCTGCCAAATACTTGCGAAGAATCCACATACGGTCCAAAGTAGTCTTGTCGAGCAGCAAGTCGTCGCGGCGGGTGCTTGATGCCACGATGTTTACTGCCGGGAAGATACGTTTGTTGCTCAAGTTGCGGTCCAGCTGGAGTTCCATGTTACCTGTACCCTTGAATCTTCGAAGATTACTTCATCCATCTTGGAACCGGTGTCAATCAGTGCGGTTGCGATAATGGTCAGCGAGCCACCGTTTTCAATGTTACGGGCAGCACCGAAGAAACGTTTGGGCTTATGCAGGGCATTTGCATCCACACCACCGGACAATACTTTGCCGGAAGCGGGAGAGACGGTATTGTATGCACGTGCCAGTCGGGTGATAGAGTCGAGGAAGATTACCACATCGTGACCGCATTCTACCATGCGTTTCGCTTTTTCCAGTACGATACCTGCAATCTTTACGTGACGTTCTGCCGGTTCGTCAAATGTAGAAGCGATCACTTCGGCATTTACGCTGCGCGCCATATCTGTCACTTCTTCGGGACGTTCGTCAATAAGCAGCATGATCATGTACGTTTCCGGATGGTTGGCTGCGATTGCGTTAGCGATGTCTTTCATCAGGATCGTCTTACCGGTTTTGGGTTGCGCCACAATCAAAGCACGCTGTCCTTTACCGATAGGTGAGAACATATCTACCACACGGCTGAAAGGTTATCACTATATCCCCCTTTGCAAAGTTTGAACTTTTCATCGGGGAACAGCGGGGTCAGGTGATCAAACGGAACGCGGTCACGTACCAATCCGGGATCCAGACCGTTTATCTTTTCCACCTTTACCAACGGGAAATATTTTTCTCCTTCTTTGGGCGGACGGATAGAGCTTCCACTACATCACCGGTCTTCAAACCGAACAGTTTTATTTGCGATTGTGAAACGTAAATATCATCGGGTGAGGAAAGATAGTTGTAATCGGATGAACGGAGGAAACCGTATCCGTCGGGCATGATTTCCAATACCCCGGTACCGGTCAGGATACCTTCAAATTCGTAAGGCTTTTCCACCTGTTTGCGTTCCGGTTGTTGAGGAATGCTGGCAGACGCTTCTCCCTCAGCCGTCGTATTGTTATTATTGTTTGCCTGACGAGGATTGTTGTAATTATTGTTGCGCGGATTGTTGTACTTCTGATTTTGATCGCGCTGGCTGGCGTGGTTGGAATTTGGGGGCAGGTGTCTGTACCGGAGCCGGTGTTTCTACTTTGGTAGCCTCAAATTTGCCGAACAACTCAGTAGGAAGTTCTATTTTTTCTGAAGGAAGATCCTCGATGGGAATAAAATCATCGGTTTCACTGCCGAATTCCAGTTCGGGAAGAATCACTTCTTTTTCTTCGGGAATAGCCGGTGTTTCTTCTTTTTTTGCTTTTTTGGGTGTCGGTTTCGCCGGTGCTTCAGCTTTCACTTCCTCTTTTGCAGTTTCTTTCGTTTTCGTTGCAGGTTGTTCTTCTGTCTTGGCTGTTACTTTCTTACTACCCGGTTTGCGTCCTCTTTTTTTAGGTGTTTTTTCTTCCGCGCTTGTTTCGGCCACGGCTTCTGTTTGTGGTGTTACCGCTACAGGAGCAGTCTCTTTTACTGTTTCGGCAGCTGCGGCGGCAGGCTGCGGGGTATTGGCTTCCAGTTTCTGTGCCTTGTCCTTGGTTGCAGTATAGACCTTGTCACCGTCTTTTTTAACGTTGATACGTGATCTTTTTACGGGGTTGACTTTCATTGGCTTTTTCTGCCGCTACTTTTTGGGTTGCTCCGACTATGGCTTGCTCGTCCAGAATTTTATAAACCAGATCTTTCTTTTTTAGAGAGTCTGTTTTCTTGATACCCAACTCTTTGGCAATCGATTGTAATTCCGACAAGTCTTTGTCGTTTAATTGAATAATGTTATACATAGAGTATAGTTATTAGTAATATATTTCTTTATAATCTTTTAATGGTATAATTAAGGAGCGCAATCTACACAAAAATGTGTTAGAAGGGGGAAATGCACTCATAATTACGATTATGGGATTGATGTTGTTTTGATTGTTATCAGGAAGTAAACAGACTTTCCCGGATAGGAACTGACGTATTTACCGAGGACAAAAGTAGATATTTTTTTTTAATCTCATGCATATTACAGAAGATTTTTTGCCGAATTTAATGAAATTAATAAAAAACGACGTGGGGAAACATCCTTTCTGTCTGTGAAAACCCTGATGTTAAATGAACGTAAAAATAGGTCAGATTGTTCAGTAGAGTCTGCATGAAATAGCGAAAAAAAATACTAATTTAGCCCGTCAAATTTGATTTTTACTTAATTATAAATAGAGAAAAGATGAAAAAAGTGATTTTTACAGAAAAGGCTCCTGCTGCTATAGGTCCTTACAGTCAAGCTGTTGAAGTGAATGGTATGGTATTCCTGTCAGGTCAGATTCCCGTTGATCCTGCTACCGGTGAATTTGTTCCGGGAGGAGTGACTGAACAAACTACCCAGGTTTTTGAGAATATCAAGAATGTATTGGCAGAAGCCGGTCTGACTACCGCTAATATCGTAAAAACAACCGTATTTTTGGCAAGATATTGTCTTTGTTTGCTGAAATGAACTGCTGTTTATGCAAGTATTTCGAAGGTAGATTCCTGCCCGTTCTGCTGTAGCTGTTAAGGCTTTGCCGAAGGAGCGCTTGTGGAGATAGAGAGTATCGCAGTGAGATAACGAGCTTTTCGCCACCGATTGCACGGATTGATGCAGATTGTTTCTATTGAAAAGCAATTGCTTGATATGGAACCTGTGTCAATCAGTGTAGTCTGTAGTGAATGATGGTGGATGGGGAATCATAAAAACAACTGATTAACAGATAGCGTAGAAAAGTGGAATATGAAACAACTGAACAAGTGGCAATGGTCCACATTAATATTATCTGCTATACTGGTAATGGCATTTTCAGTCTTTATTTATCGGTATGAGCCTTTTAAATCCGGGTTCGAGATTACCGACAGCTGGGTGGTAATATTTTCCCTGCAACCATTCTTTCTACCGCAACCACAGATGCCAGTTTAATCGTACCTGCCGATTCCGATTATATCGGAAATCCCAAGTCGTGTATCGCCATCCGGCTGAAGAACAGTTATGCCAATAGCAAATTGCGTATAGAAGTGGCCGAGACTCCTTTTTTCTCTCAGTCTGTATCTGATTTATTTTACCCAAGGCGGGGAAAGAATATCTGGTTTTCCCGGATATTATATGGAACTATCAGGCTTTGCGTGATAATAATCAGGCAGTGCCCGTTAGCATCTCCGTCAAGGCGGAATTGAATAAGAAAGAACTTCCACAGCGTTTGAAAACCATCTCGATGCGCAGTATCAATGAGTGCCCTTTAGGATATGTGGACGATAAAATGAAGTTTCACGATACGGGAGAGTTTTTTGCGGCCTACGTCAACGAGGAGCATCCTCAGATTGACAAATTATTGCGTGAAGCCTTGGATACACGTATCGTCAATCGTTTTCTTGGGTATCAAGGTAATGCACACCAGTCGGAGAATGTGGACAAACAGGTCTATGCATTGTGGAATGTGTTGCAAAAGCGGAACTTTAAGTATAGCTCCACCACCAATACCAGTCTTTCGTCCAATGTGGTTTATACACAGCGCGTCCGTACCTTGGACGATGCGCTGGAATCCTCGCAGATAAACTGTGTGGATGGCAGCGTGTTGCTGGCCTCACTGATGAAAGCCATCAATATCAATCCTATCCTGGTGCGTATTCCGGGACATATGTTTGTGGGTTATTACACAGACAAATCACATAAGAATATGAATTTTCTGGAAACCACGATGATAGGGGATGTGAATCTGGATGATTTTTTTCCGGATGAGAAGCTGGATTCTACATGGTGGGCAAATCCCAGAACCAGATGTCGAAACTGACCTACGAGAAATCAAAGGAATATGCTACGAGGAAATATCGGGAGAATGACTCCCTGATACATTCGGGTAAAGTGAATTATATGTTTCTGGAGATTGATAAAAAAGACCCGTGCGCAGGTGCAACCTATCGGTAAATAAATTTGTTGTATGGATATGGAACTTACTTATATATATCATAGCGGATTCGCCTTGTCAGGCGATGGCTTTACTGTAATCATGGATTATTACCGTGATTCGGAGGATGGACAGGCGCAGGCGGATTTGAACCGGTTGATGGATGGGACTTTCAGCAATCAAGAGGCGGGAATGCCGGAAGGAACTGTACACAGCGAATTATTGCGGAGACCCGGAAAACTGTATGTGCTGGCCAGTCATTTTCATCCGGATCATTTTAATAAAGAGGTATTGCAATGGCGTGAACAGCGGCCGGATATCATCTATATTTTCTCGAAAGACATTTTGCGTCATCGCAGGGCGCAGAAAGAAGATGCCGTCTGGCTGAAAAAAGGAGAGGAATATAAGGATGAAACATTGAGCGTGCGTGCTTTCGGTTCCACGGATGTGGGAGTATCGTTTTTGCTTCAGACAGGTGGAAAAAAGATTTTTCATGCCGGTGATTTGAATAACTGGCATTGGATGGATGAGAGTACCGAGGCGGAGTGGAAGGGAGCCGAGAAGAATTTCCTGCATGAGCTGGATGATCTTTACGCCTATACGCCCGAAGTGGATGTGGCGATGTTTCCCGTTGACCCCCGTTTGGGAAAAGAATACATGCGGGGTGCCGGACAGTTTGTAACAAAGATAAAAACTCATATCTTTGTACCCATGCATTTCACACCGGAGTATGCCAAGGCAAATGCTTCCGCGACTTTGCCGAAGCGCATGGAGTGCGTTTTGTGTCATTGACACATCGCGGACAAAAAATAGAGATTGAATAACAAAAGAATAACACAATATGAAAGTAAAAGGAAGATTTGATCATTTCAATATCAATGTAACTGATCTGGACAAGAGTATCAAGTTTTATGAAACAGCGTTAGGTTTGCATGAGTCTCATCGTAAGGAAGCTTCGGACGGTTCCTTCGTGCTGGTGTATATGGCCGATGACCACAGCAATTTCTTGTTGGAACTGACCTGGTTGCGTGACCATACCCAACCATACGAGTTGGGTGAGAACGAAAGCCATCTGTGTCTGCGTGTGGAAGGTGATTATGACGAAGTCCGTAAATTCCATAAGGAAATGGGATGCGTTTGCTTCGAGAACACCGCTATGGGCTTGTATTTCATCAATGATCCTGATGATTACTGGATTGAGATATTGCCGGTAAAGTAAAACGATCGTTTCCGTTAGTAATGAATTAAAAAGATAGAGACTATGAAATACATTTCTCCCGGTGGCTGGTTCTCATTGGAATACCCGATGGGCTGGCACGAGTTTGAAGATACAGAAGAGAGTTTTTTATTCTATAATCCTGACCGGTGGACAGGTAATTTCCGCATATCGGCCTATAAGGATGAAGCGGCTGACTATGGTCCGCAGTGCATCGCATACGAATTGAAAGAAAATACCTCTTCCGCCCTGGTGAAAGTGGGCAAGTGGGATTGTGCTTACAGCGCGGAAACTTTTCAGGAAGAAGGCGCCTGGTACACCACTCATATCTGGGTGACAGGAGAGGGGGATCTTTCTTTCGAATGTTCTTTTACCGTGTCCAAAGGAGGAGACAAGCATCCGGCGGAAGAAATCATCCGGTCTTTGCAGGTCCGCAAAGAAGGTGTAAGTCACCCGCGTGAGATCATTCCGATCCGTGTCTTGGAAATCGGGGAGGTGAACACCGCCTTTGAGTGGGCTTCTACCACGATTAAAAAGCAACTCACCAAGGATTTCACTGCGTCGGAGAGTGATATTGACAGTATACAGCAAGTAATGGACAGCGGACGTTTCCAGACTCAGCAGCGTATGGCGTGGGAGAATTTCGGTATTGCTTTCGGAGCCATTTTGGTGAATGAGATGGAAGGTATGGAATGGGTGACTGTCATTGAGGGACAGAAAGAATATCCCGCCTTGCAGTTTATGTGTTCGGATATGGTGCTGGACCTGCCGCACTGGTGTGGGGAAAAGCTAAAAAGGGACTCCCCTGCGACTTGAAATCCGAATTCAGGAAAATTAAGCGAGGAGGCGGAGGCAGTGTTGGATGATTTAAATAAATAGACAAATAATGACCCCATATATGCAAGTAGACGGGCTTACCAAGTCATTCGGTGACTTGGTATTGTTCCGAAAGATTTCATTTGGAGTGGCCGAAGGACAACGCATCGGTCTGATAGCAAAGAAACGGTACAGGCAAGACTACCTTACTTAATATAATAGCCGGTAAGGAGGGATATGATGAAGGAAGCATCGTCTTTCGTCGTGATCTGCGGGTGGGCTATTTGGAGCAAGACCCACATTATCCCGAAGACCTGACCGTGCTCGAAGCCTGTTTCTATCACGGAAACAGCACGGTGGAACTCATCAAAGAATATGAAAGCTGCATGGAAACCGAAGGCAATCCGGGACTGGAAGAGCTGTTGGCACGGATGGAGCACGAAAAGGCATGGATTATGAACGGAAGGCGAAACAAATCCTTTCTCAATTAAAAATCCGGGACTTCAGCCAGCAGATCAAACATCTTTCCGGAGGTCAGTTGAAACGGGTGGCTTTGGCGAATGTGCTGATAACCGAGCCCGATTTCCTGATTTTGGATGAGCTACCAACCATCTTGATCTGGATATGACGGAGTGGCTGGAGGGGTATCTCGGCCGGGGAAACATCAGTCTGCTTATGGTGACGCACGACCGTTATTTCCTGGACCGCGTCTGCTCTGAAATTATCGAGATAGACAATCAGCAGGTCTATTCATATAAAGGGAACTACAGCTATTACTTGGAAAAGAGGCAGGAGCGTATCGAGGCGACCAATGCCGAAATAGCCCGTGCCAATAACTTGTACCGCACAGAGCTGGAGTGGATGCGCCGTATGCCCAGGCACGCGGACATAAAGCGCGTTATCGGGAAGAAGCTTTCTACGAACTGGAGAAAGTGGCGAAGCAGCGTTTCAACGACGGCAATGTGAAACTGGATATGAAAGCCTCTTACATCGGCTCCAAGATTTTTGAGGCGGATCATCTGTACAAGCGTTTCGGTGATTTGAAGATTCTGGAAGATTTCTCGTATATCTTTGCCCGTTATGAGAAGATGGGCATCGTGGGAAACAATGGTACGGGAAAGTCCACGTTCATTAAAATACTGATGGGCGAACAGAAGCCGGACAGTGGAACATTGGATATCGGTGAGACAGTCCGTTCGGTTACTATTCTCAGGATGGCCTGAAGTTTGACGAGCAAATGAAGGTCATCGACGTGGTGCAGGATATTGCCGAAGTCATCGAATTGGGAAATGGCAAGAAACTGACCGCATCCCAGTTCCTGCAACATTTTCTGTTTACTCCCGAAACACAGCATAGTTATGTATATAAACTGAGTGGGGGAGAACGCCGCCGCCTGTACCTGTGTACGGTATTGATGCGTAATCCCAACTTCCTGGTGCTGGATGAGCCTACCAACGATCTCGATATCATCACCCTTCAGGTATTGGAAGAATATTTGCAGAACTTCAAGGGCTGTGTAATCGTAGTAAGCCACGACCGCTATTTCATGGACAAGGTGGTAGACCACTTGCTGGTATTCAAGGGACAGGGAGACATTCGTGATTTTTCCGGGCAACTACTCCGATTATCGTGACTGGCGCGAGGCGAAAAGAGCAGCGCGACAAAGAGGCGGAAAAGCCAAAAGAGGAAAAGACCGCCCGCGTGCGCCTGAATGACAAGCGGAAAATGTCTTTCAAGGAAAAGAAAGAGTTCGAGCAGCTGGAACAAGAAATAGCCGGGCTGGAACAGGAGAAGGCCGATATAGAAGCCGCCCTTTGCAGCGGTACGCTGGGAGTGGAGGAACTGACGGAGAAATCCAAACGATTGCCGGAACTGAATGATTTGATTGATGAAAAGACCATGCGCTGGTTAGAACTGAGCGAGATAGAAGGATAGAATAACCGGAGGTGCAACAGTGTACCTGATGCCATATTGCTATATTCGTTTTGAATAACAAAACCATAATATAGAAAAGAAATATGGCATCCATTAAATTGAAATTCCGCCCATCGAGCGTAAAAGGAAAAAAGGGCGTATTAAGTTATCAAATTATTCATTACAGACTGACACGGCTCATCAAGACTTCTTACCGGATCATGCCTTCCGAGTGGGACGACTCCACCGGCAGTCTGCTTATTTCAACACAGTCTGAATGTAAAGCGCGTCTTCTACTGATACGTGACCAGACGAATTGGGAGATGACGCGGTTACAAGGTATTATCAATGATCTGGAGCGGACCGGTGTGGAATACACCATTGATGATATCGTGGCTTCTTTCCGGAAAATCCCTTCTGTAGAGAGTGTGTTCAACTTCATGCAACGATGTATCAATAAACTGGAGCGGCAGAAAAGGGGACGGACGGCAGAAGGTTATACCTCGACAATGAACAGCTTTATCCAATTCAGAAAGAATGAAGATCTGAGTTTTGAAGCCTTTGATTCGGAGCTGATGGAGATGTATGAAGCCTATCTGAAAGAGAAGGGCTTGGTAAAGAACAGTACTTCCTATTATATGAGAATCTGGCGGAGTGTGTATAACCTGGCTGTAGAGCAAGGCTATACCACCGACAAGAAACCTTTCAAACATGTCTATACCGGCATAGACAAGACCGTAAAACGGGCCGTTCCCTTTAAAATCATCAAAATGATCAAGGAGCTTGATTTGTCATTCGAACCCCAGTTGGAGCTGGCAAGGGATATTTTCCTTTTCAGTTTCTATACCCGGGGCATGTCGTTTATTGATATGGCACACTTGAAGAAGAGCAACCTCCAGAATGGAATTCTGACATACAGCCGGAAAAAGACCGGGCAGCGGCTGACTATTCTGTGGGAGGAGCTGATGCAGGAGATTGTGGATAAATACAAGGATGACACTTCCGAGTACCTGCTGCCTATCTTGCGGTATTGTGACATAAATGACCGCAAGCAATATAAACTGAGGGCCAAGCAGATAGGACGGGGTTTGAATAAAATAGGCTTGCGGCTGGAATTAAAGGCGCCGTTGACTTTCTATGTGGCGCGCCATAGCTGGGCCAGCATAGCGCAGGACAGGAAGGTGTCTACAGACATCATCCGCGAAGGGCTGGGGCACGATAATGAAAAGACCACTCATATTTATCTGGCATCCATCTCCACTTCACAGATAGACCGAGCCAATCAGATCATTTTAAGGGGGTTGTAGGGGAAGTATTCATTCAGGCTGTAGGATGACAGCCTGAATGTTCTATTGGCTTGGATAAAATCAGATCATTTCGGAGAAATATTTCTAGAATCCTAACATAAGAGCTGGGAGAATATTCAATATTCGGCAAAGTAATCAAAATATGCCTTGTTGGTGATAGATACAAAATATTGAATGACTTTTGTATGGGGAGATATAGAAATATGCAGAATGCTGATCTAAAGGATCGTGCCATTAGGAAATACTGTGTGACTTCGTGTGATATCTAATTTGGGATAATTTATTTTTTATCATGAACAAGTGTGATAGATCTGAAAATCAGCTGTTTGATAGCATGATTCGTTTTATAAAAATGGGGTTCTCTTAGTAAGAGATCCCCATTTGGCTGCAAAAATAGCTATAATTCCCAAGAAATGGAAATCTTTTGTTGCTTTAAAATGCTTTTAACAAGAAATGTATGAGAATTGTTCGTAAAAGGTTATGAATTACGATATGTATGTTTCACATTATCAATAAATTAAATAGAGAAGGGGATCTCTTACTAAGAGAACCCCAAAAATGAAGCTTCAACAAGCCTTCATTTTAGAAGTACAAATGATAAATAATTTATGTTTTGATGCAAATCTGTAATGATGCGGATTTGGGTACTGAATACTCCTTTCCGCAAAATCAAAACATAACGGGTAAAGCGCCTAGGTTACTGCCATGCAGTTCAATCGCTTCCTGCCCAGACCAGGGGTCAGATCTGATAACACGTCACAGACGGGGGAAGAAAAAGAATATCCTGACCACAAGTGGTATTATATGTTCCTGCGCAACAGAGAGCTGAAACGCTATATCGAAATCTTTACAGGCAGGAGGGCTGTGATGATTAATACCCGGTCTGGCATAAGGGAAGAAAGATATTTCTGCTTCAAAGTGTTTTCATATACCTCTGCTGACCATAAAAGACGTTTTGAACGGTGTCCTTATAG
>ENA-OQMZ01000116-OQMZ01000116.1-human-gut-metagenome-genome-assembly--contig:-NODE-116-length-32747-cov-3.581576_pt1 | contig 32747 bp, 40 predicted proteins | sample MGYA00242621_ERZ504862 | MGnify/ENA primary metagenome ERZ504862 (study PRJEB26092, sample SAMD00036393) | human gut metagenome | host: Homo sapiens | study: EMG produced TPA metagenomics assembly of...
CGTACCTACACGGACCGGCACTGCCCAAGAACCCCGAGCTCGCCGACTGGCTCATCGCCCACGCTCTCGAGCGCGTGGCGATGCACGGGCACCGCTCTGCTGCCGCTCAAGCCCCTCGACGACACTTACGAGCACGCCGCCCACGACGCCGCGATGAAGCTCCTCCTCTAACGCCCCGCCACCACAAAGGGGACAGGCACCTTTGTGGTGGTTTTGACCTGCCACGGCAGTTTGTCTCAATCTGTAACATCTAGACCGTTAAAAGTCGTCTTACTGTTACAGATTGAGATATTCGTCCCGACGCCCGCCGTTTGTCTCGATCTGTAACAGATAGAGCCGATTTGCCCGCCCAGATGTTACAGATTGAGATATTTGAATATCGGAATAGAAACCCACTCCTGTGTGGTGGTTTTTCAATCTGCCAACGATATGTGAACGGATAGAAAAGTCTGCTATACTCTTTCCCGCTGTCCCCATCGTCTAGCGGCCAAGGACGCCACCCTTTCAAGGTGGATATCGCGGGTTCAATCCCGCTGGGGGCACCACAGAATCTGAGAAGCCCGTTGCCAATTCGGTAGCGGGCTTTTTGCTACCCATGCGCCGGGATTCGAACCCGACAGGGTGCGGAGCTGAGGAAACGCGCAAGCGTTTTCCAGCGCAGCACGCAAGGAGCGGAGCGACGCAGCGGAAGCGAGCGGCGGAAGCCGCACGCGGACATCCCGCTGGGGGCACCAACTTTAAAATGTTCGAACCCGCCGGATGTAAGGTCCGACGGGTTCGTTCTTTTTGCCGTTATAAGACGAAAAGTACTCAACGCCCTTGCGCTAGATAAACAGCTCGCACTCCTTCCGCTCGGCACAAACTTTGCTCAACATCTTGGTAGTCGCAGAGAGCATGACGGGATTTACCGCGCGAGCGCCCCACGGACATACGGCAATGCAGCGCATGCAGGAAATGCAGGCCTTTTTGTCCACCCGCTTGGGATCGTCTTTATCGATAGCGCCAACGGGACACACTGCGGCGCAAGCCCCGCAGGCGGTGCACTCCTTTGTGGCCTTAGGCACCATACCGGTGCCCCCGGCCTTCTTATAGGGACGATTGCCCGGAATAGCCGGCTCAGAAGCATCTCCCGCAGATATCTTTTGCTGAATCTGATTCGCAAACCCAGCGAGCTGCGCCGCGTCCTGTGGGTCTGGCCGACCGGCTGCAAACTGGCGAACAATAGAATGCTCGGCGATGGCAGAAACCGCCGCGATCACCCGAAAGCCCGCGCCCTTTGCCGCATCCTCAAGCTCGACCAGCGTGTCTCATACGCGCGGTTTCCGTAAACACAAACCAGAACCGCCTGCGCACCGTTTCCCCGCATCATACCCAAGCGCTCCGCAGCCACAGCCGGGACTCGCCCGCCATACGAGGGTACCGCGATCACGGCTACATCCTCTTTTGTCATCGCAACCGTGCGAAAACCAAGCCCGCTATCGGTCAGATCTACAGCAACGGTTTCCCCTTCCAACGCATTGGCAATGTAGCCAGACGCCTTTTCCGTTCCGCCGGTCGGGCTAAACACGATATCGAATACCTTCATCGGATAATCCTCCCCTTTATGAACAAACGGCCGAAACGTCCGCGTGCCAAAACAGGTTACAACTTTTAAGATGCCCCGCGTGAAACGCCCGCTCGGCTGCAAGTTCAAAGCAGGTCAAAGCGGCAAAAAAGAAGGGGCCTCACACAGGCGAGACCCCTTCACACGCAAAATCAAACGTGTCTGTTACACATAGAACAGAATGTCGTCGTAGGTCGGGACCGGCCAGTAGTCGGCGGCCACGATCTCCTCCATGGCATCCACGGCGGCGCGCAGCGTATCCATAGCGGGAACGACCTCGTGCGCGTACACGTTGGCCTGCTCCTGACCATCGAGGCTTCGGCCTTCTGATGCACGGCATCGAGCGCCTTGATGGAGTCGTTGATGGCGGTGATACCGTTGCAGAGCTTGTTGAGCGTGTTCTGCTCGCACTGCATGGCGGCCTCCGCACCAGCGGCACGAATAGTCTCAAGGCCCTTAGCGACCTTGGTGGCATAGGCAGTAATGACCGGGCGATAGGTACGACGCGCCTCGCGAACCATCGTGGTGGCCTCGATGTTCATGAGCTTGTTGTACTTCTCGAGCTTGCAGTCGTAGCGGCACTGGGCCTCGGCCTTGGTCAGGACACCCGTCTCCTCAAAGAGCGCAATGGCCTTATCGGAAACAAAGGCGGGCAGGGCGTCGGCCGTGGTCTTGTTGTTGGCAAGGCCGCGCTTCTCGGCCTCAACGGGCCACTCGTCGGAGTAGCCATCGCCGGAAAAGAGGATGCGCTGGTGGTCGGTCAGGACCTTCTTGCAGTACTCGAGCGCGGCGTCCTGGAACTCATCCTCGGGCGTACCCTCAAGCGCGTCGGCGAAGGACTTGAGCGACTTGGCCACGGCGGCATCGAGCACCAGGTTGGAGTCGGAGACGTTCTGCTCGGAGCCGCAGGCACGGAACTCGAACTTGTTGCCGGTGAAGGCAAACGGGAGGTGCGGTTGCGGTCGGTGTTGTCCTGCATCAGCTTGGGCAGGGTATCGGCGCCCAGGTCGAGCACGCCGCGCGTGGCATGGACGGAAGCCTTGCCATCGATGATCTTCTCGACGACCTCGGTAAGCTGGTCGCCCAGGAAGATGGACATAATCGCCGGAGGAGCCTCGTTGGCGCCCAGACGATGATCGTTGCCGGCCGAGGCAACGGAGCACGCAGGAGCTCCTGATAGTTATCGACGGCCTCGATCACCGCGGTGAGGAAGACGATGAACTGCAGGTTGTCGAGCGGGGTGTCGCCCGGATCGAGCAGATTCTCGGACTCGGTGCCAAGCGACCAGTTGTTGTGCTTGCCCGAACCGTTGATGCCCTCGAAGGGCTTCTCGTGCAGCAGGCAGACCAAGTCGTGGCGGGAGGCGATGAGCTTCATCTTCTCCATCATGACCAGATTCTGGTCGATGGCCTCGTTGACCTCGCCATAGACCGGTGCGAGCTCATGCTGGCAGGGAGCAACCTCGTTGTGCTTGGTCTTGGCGGGAATGCCAAGCGCCCACAGTTCATCGTCCAGGTCCTTCATATAGGCCGAGACGGTGGGGCGGATAGCGCCAAAGTAGTGCTCCTCGAGCTCCTGGCCCTTGCAGGGAGCAGCACCAAAGAGGGTGCGGCCGGTGATGACCAGGTCCTTGCGCTTGCGATAGGCGTCCTTCTTGATCAGGAAGTACTCCTGCTCGTCGCCCACGGAAGGAACGACCTTCTTGGGGGTCTTGCCAAACAGCGCCAAAACGCGCTTAGACTCACGCGAGAGCGCGGTCATGGAGCGCAGCAGAGGGGTCTTCTTGTCCAGGGCCTCGCCCGTGTAGGAGCAGAAAGCCGTGGGGATGCACAGGACATCGTCCTTGATAAAGGCGGGGCTGGTGGGATCCCAAGCGGTGTAGCCACGGGCCTCGAAGGTGGCACGCAAGCCGCCGTTGGGGAAGCTGGAGGCGTCCGGCTCGCCCTGGATGAGGTTCTTGCCCGTAAACTTGGTAATGGCGGTGCCGTCGTGGTTGGGCTCCAGGAAGCTGTCGTGCTTCTCGGAAGTAATGCCCGAAAGCGGCTGGAACCAGTGCGCGTAGTGCGTCGCGCCCTTGGAGATGGCCCAGACCTTCATGGCATGGGCAACGGCGTTGGCCACATCCAGGTCGAGCGGCTCACCGCCCTCGAGGGTTGCAGCAAGGCGCTTCCAAATGTCCTTGGGGAGGTAGTCCTTCATGACTTCCTCAGAGAACACCATGGTCCCGAAGCGGTCAGTAAGTTCGGCCATACGGAACTCCCTTCGTATCGGCACCGCGTGAGAAGCGGTGTTGATTACTAACGAACGAGTCATAGCTTAGACTCGCCGTGTTTCCGCGACATTACCGTTATGTTGCTGTCGCGAAACCAATCAATGAGGTTACCCTATCGAGGCGGCGTTGCCACCCTCAACAGCCAATCAACTGCATAAATTGCAGACCTCTCCCCATGGTTTAAGGTAGTCAATTTGGGACGGGGCTTTATTAACTGGTATTTCGCATCAGATACCATTCAATATAGCCCATCCTACATTGACCGCCCTGTTATAGGAAATGTCGATAGCGAAGCATTTTCGATTGGTATCCCCAAATAGCGAGTGAAATTCCATCGTGGCACAGTGGTGCTGTAGAATCCTTACAACGCATCACACTATTACGTATCTAGAGGAGCACGATATGCGCGTCGACGAGCTTTTTAAGCAGGCAGCATCCCAGGGCACCGCACCCGTTTCGTTTGAGATGTTCCCGCCCAAGGGCGAGCTGACCTTCGACACGGCTCGCAAAGTGGCAGGCAATCTGTGCAAGCTTTCGCCGAGCTTTGTCTCGGTCACCTGCTCTGCCGGCGGCTCAGGCAACGGTGCCACCACCGCCCCCATCGCGCATATGATTACGAGCGAATTCGATACGCCCTCGGTGGCGCACCTCACCTGCGTGGGCCGCACGCATGCCGATATCGCCGCCAAGATCGACGAGTACCGCTCCGCCGGCGTTGAAAACATCCTGGCCCTGCGCGGTGATCTTCCCGCTGGCGCGACCGAGGACGACAAGCCCGCCTCGGACTACGCCTACGCCCGCGACCTCATCCCCGAGCTCGTCGACGCCGGCTTTTGCGTGGGCGCCGCAGCCTACCCCGAGGGCCACATTGCCTGTGAGGATCTCAACGCCTCGGTCGAATACCTCAAGCAAAAACAGGACGCCGGCGCGAGCTTCTTTGTGACGCAGCTCTTTTTTGACAACGAGTGCTTCTACCGTTTTCGCGAGCTTGCCGACAAGGCCGGTATCACCGTGCCCATTACCGCGGGCATCATGCCGTTTATGGGCAAGTCGCAGATTAGCCGCATGGTCTTTATGTGCGGTGCGTCGCTGCCCTCCCCCGTCATCAAGATTCTCGCCAAATACGAGAACGACCCCGAGAGTCTGCAGGCAGCCGGTGTAGATTATGCCGCCCGTCAGCTTTGCGACCTCAAAGAGCACGGTGCCGACGGTCTGCACCTGTACACTATGAACCGTCCTGCGATCGCCGCAACCATTATGGAGCGCCTGGGGTAATGGAAAAACCGCACATCGATACAACCGTTGTTGAAGTGCCGGCCGACCTTGCGTCGCCGGCGCTTTACCGTATCGACGCTGCTCACCACCCTCGTGTCGACCGTGCCGAGATGCTGCGGTATCTGGGCTACGGCGGTCAGCAGATTGAGCCCGAGCTGTCGCAGCGTATTGAGCTTGTCATTGAGCGTCTGGAGCTGGATATTGAACCCCGTGGCGTGCGCCGCGTGTTTGCCGTCGATGCCACGGGAGTCGATGAACAGGGCGATCCTTGCATTCGCTTGGTCGGCACCAACGTTGAGCTGCGCGGTCGCGATATCTATCGCCACCTCAAAGACGCCCGCTTTGCCGCACTCATGGCATGCACCCTCGGCATGGACGCTGAGCGTCGTCTGCGCACCACGGGAGCCCAGCAGCCCCTGGAGGGAGCCGTGCTCGACGCCGCGTGCTCTGCCTATGTAGAAGCCGCCGTCGAGCAGATGGACCAGCAGGCCAAGCTACGGCCGCCGCACACGGACTCGCCGGCAACTGGCGCTTTAGTCCCGGCTACGGCGACTGCCCGCTTACGGCCCAGCGCTCAATCGTTGCTGCGCTCAACGCTACGCGGCTCATCGGGCTTACCGTCACGCTACCAGCCTGCTCATGCCCACAAAGAGCGTGACCGCGGTGATCGGTCTGTTTGACGGCGAGGTCCACGACGCCAGAGCCGCCCCCACCTGCAATATCTGCCGCATGCGCGAGCACTGTCGCTTCCGCGCCGCCCACACCACCTGCTATTCCAGCCATTAGGAGCCCTCGATGTTTACTCCGCTTATCACTCATGATCTGGACGGCGCCGCGCTGGCGGCGCCCGTTGATGCCGCACGCCGCAATGGCGCTGTATACAAGACGCGCACAATCGACGACCTTCGCATTAAGGACGATCGCCTGCGCGCCGCCATCGAGGGCACGGGGCACCTGCTGTTCGACGGCGGCATGGGCACCATGCTGCAGGCGGCCGGCATGAAAGCCGGCGCCCTGCCCGAGCTGCTCAACTTTGAGGAGCCTCAGGTCATTACCGACATTCAGCGCCAATACGTCGAGGCTGGCTGCGACGTGATCACCGCCAACACCTTTGGTGCCAACGCCCACAAGCTCGACGGCGCCGCCACCGTGCAGATGTCTTTGCCGCCGCTGTCGCCTGCGCCCGCGCGGCCGGTGCCCACTACGTCGCCGGCGATATCGGCCCCATCGGCGCGCTGCTTCGCCCCTTGGGCACCCTGAGCTTCGACGAGGCCTATGACCTCTTTGCCGAGGAAGTGCGCGCCGGCGTCGACGCGGGCGTGGACCTCTTTATTATCGAGACCATGACCGACCTTGCGAGATCAAGGCGGCCGTCCTCGCCTGCCGCGAGAACTCCGATCTGCCCGTCTTTGCCACCATGACCTTTGAGGAAGACGGCCGTACCTTCCTGGGAACGAGCCCCGAGGTCGCCGCCATCACCCTCGACGCCATCGGCGCCGATGTTTTGGGCATCAACTGCAGCCAGGGCCCGGCCGAGCTCCGAGGACTCGCCGCGCGTATGCTCACCGTCACCGACAAGCCCGTTATGGTGCAGGCCAATGCGGGACTGCCCCGCGTGGACGATGACGGCAATACCGTCTTTGACATCCAGGCACCCGAATACGCCGAGGCCGTCGCCGGCATGATTGAGGACGGCGTGAGCGTCGTAGGTGGCTGCTGTGGCACCACGCCCACGCACATGGCGGCACTTCGCACCCTCATCGACAACCACACGCCCAGCCCGCGTCACCGCAAGCCCAGTATGTCGGTCACGAGCGCCCAGACGGTCGTGGACCTCCCCTGCGACGGCCACAAGATCGCCGTCATCGGCGAGCGCATCAATCCCACCGGCAAAAAGCGCCTGCAACAGGCCCTGCGCGACGGTGACCTGGACTACGTCGTGAGCCAGGCATCAGCCAGCAGGAACAGGGCGCCGACATCCTGGACGTCAACGTAGGCCTGCCCGAGATCGACGAGGTCAAGATCATCCAGCAGGCGACCGAGCAGCTCCAGGGCTCCACGCTGCTGCCGCTGCAGATCGACTCCACCGACCCCGCAGCCGTCGAGGCAGCCGTGCGCCGCTACGCCGGCAAGCCCATCATCAACTCGGTCAATGGCAAACAGCAGATCATGGATGAGATCTTCCCGCTAGTCGCCCACTACGGCACCAACGTCGTCGGTCTCACACTCGACGAAGGCGGCATCCCCGATACCGCCGAGGCTCGCTTCGCCATCGCCGAGCGCATCGTGGCAGAGGCTGCCCGTTACGGCATCGGACCGAACCGCATCCTCATCGACTGCCTGGTCATGACCGCCTCGACCAACCAGCGCCAGGCCGAGCAGATCCTGCGCGCCATGTCCCTGTGCAAGGAGCGTCTGGGCGTCAAATGCGCACTCGGCGTGTCGAACATCAGCTTTGGTCTGCCCGCCCGCCCGCTGCTGGGCTCGGTCTTTTTGGCTGCCGCCTTCGGCGCGGGCCTGGACGCCCCATCATGAACCCAGGTTCCAAACGCTTTATGGATACCGTCTACAGCTATCGCGTCTTGAGCGTTGAGGACGAGGGCTCGACCGGATACATCGAGCGCTACGCCGGCTGGACCGATCCGTACAAGATCGCCGCTAACCCGGCAGCGGCTCAGGCCGCATCGACCGACACTGTGCCTACTGCTGGCACCACCGGCACTGACGGCAACGACGACCCGATTCGTCGCATGGTCGTCTCGGGCCGCAAAGGTGAGATCGCGGCCGAGACCGAGCGTCTGCTGGCAGATCATGACGCATGGACCTCATCAACAACCACTTTATCCCCGCCCTCGACGAGGTCGGAGTCCTCTTTGACCAGGGAAAGTTCTTCTTGCCGCAGCTCATGGCCTCGGCCGAGGCCGCGCGCGTGGGCTTTGACACCATTAAGCGCCTGATGCCCGCCGGCGAGATTGCCGACAAGGGCAAAATCTGCGTGGCCACCGTCAAGGGCGACATCCACGACATCGGTAAGAACATCGTCAAGATGCTGCTCGATAACTACGGCTACACCGTCTTTGATCTGGGTCGCGACGTCGACCCGCAGGAGGTGCTCAAGACCGTCAAGGAACGCGACATTAAGCTCGTCGGCCTCTCGGCGCTTATGACTACCACGGTCGTCGCCATGGAGGAGACCATCAAGCTGCTTCATGCCGAGGTGCCAGGCGTCAAGATCATCGTAGGCGGTGCCGTGCTCACCCCCGAATACGCCAAGCAGATCGGCGCTGACTACTACGCCAAGGACGCCGCCGAAAGTGCTCGTATCGCCGAAGAGGTCTTTGGGCAGTAACACAACGGAAACAACCGAGCACCAAACTGCCGCACGCGCCACTTAGCACGTGCGGCACGTTAGAATAGATAAGACTATGCTCGTTTTGGCAGATAGGAGCGCAAGGATGGCGATCACGCCCGCAGAAATCGCGGAAACCCGCGGCATGGTTGAGGAGCAGAACCTCGACATCAGGACCATCACCATGGGTGTTTCGCTCATGGGTTGCGGCGACGAGAACCTCGACCGCATGTGCACGAAAATCTACGACCACGTGACGCACACGGCTGAGCACCTGGTCGAGACCGCCGAGAACCTCGAGCGCGAGTACGGTATCCCCATCGTCAACAAGCGCGTTTCCGTCACCCCGGTGGCGCAGATCGCCGCATGCTGCAAGGATGAGGACCTCACCCCCATCGCGCATGCCCTCGACCGCGCGGCCGAGACGCTCGGCATCGATTACCTGGGCGGCTTCTCCGCGCTCGTCCAGAAGGGCATCGGCGACGCCGACCGCCGCGTCATCCAGTCCATCCCCCAGGCGCTCGCTACCACCAGCCGCGTCTGCTCCAGCGTCAACGTCGCCAGCCTGCGTGCCGGCATCAACATGGACGCCGTGCTCATGGCCGCCCAGACCATCATCGATGCCGCCAAGCTTACGGCAGATGAGGATTCCGTTGGCGCCTCCAAGTTTGTCTGCTTTGCCAACATGGTCGAGGACTCCCCGTTTATGGCGGGCGCCGTCCACGGCGGTGGCGAGGCCGACGCCGTCATCAACGTTGGCGTCTCGGGCCCCGGCGTTATGGCGGCAGCCTGGAGAAGCTGCCCGACTCCGCTCGATGATGGAAGTCGCCGAGAAGATTAAGCAGACCGCCTTTAAGATCACCCGTGCCGGCGAGCTCATGAGCCGCGAGGCCGCCCATCGACTGGGTGTCGAGAAGGGCATCGTCGACCTGTCGCTGGCGCTACGCCCGCCATTGGCGACTCCGTTGCCCGCATCCTCGAGATTATCGGCGTGGGCACCTGCGGTGGCCCGGGCACGACCTGCGCGCTCGCCATGCTCAACGACGCCGTCAAGAAGGGCGGCGTCATGGCCAGTTCCAGCTCGGTGGCCTCTCGGGCGCCTTTATCCCCGTGTCCGAGGATGCTGGCATGATCGCCGCCGTCGAGGCCGGCGCGCTTTCGCTCGAGAAACTCGAGGCCATGACCTGCGTGTGCTCCGTCGGCCTGGACATGATCGCCATCCCCGGCGACACCCCGGTTGAGACCATCGCCGGCATCATCGCCGACGAGATGGCCATCGGCGTCATCAACAATAAGACCACGGCCGTGCGCGTGATTCCCGCCATTGGCAAGGGCGTGGGCGACTGCGTCGAGTACGGCGGCCTGTTTGGCCGTGCACCCATCATGCCGGTGAACCCCAACGCCGGCACCGTGCTTGCCCACCGCGGCGGACGCTTCCCGGCACCGCTGAACTCGCTGAAGAACTAGCTGAGGGGGACTGGCGAGGAGCCCCGGGGAGGGCAAATATATAAGGTCGCCTGCTCGGACAGTCCTGACTCGCACGGAGAGCACATTAAGTGCTCTCCGGCTCGTGCGGAACTCGCGATCGACCTTATATATTTGCCCTCCCCGGGGCTCCCGCACAACGAGACCTCGGTTGGGTTCTATCCCGGTTGCAGTCGCTTCGCTCCTGCACCACTTGGCGGGTGCGGCGGTTTGGCGTTGGATCGGTTCTTTCTGATATATGCTGGTTGCGGCTCTTCTTTTGGGAGGAGTCGCTTTTTTGTTGCTAGGAGGTTGGCCCGTGACTGATGGGGATGCTCGCTCTGAGCTTCTTTCTGCTGATTGGAATGGCGAATGGATGCACTTGCAAGCTGGTCGGCATCGGGCTGATGATTCTTTTGAGTGGGATAAGCGTGCTCGGCATTTTCGGCCATTGGAGACTGCCCCGTATGCTCGGGATTTTATAAAGCTGTTGGCGCTTGAGCCTGGCGAGTCGGTGCTCGATATGGGGTGCGGGGCTGGGTCGATTGCTATTCCGCTTGCTCAGGCTGGGCATCCCGTGATTGCTGCCGACTTCTCTCCTGCCATGTTGGGCACCCTTGATGCCGGCATTGAGTATTACGGGCTCGAGGATCTGATTACACCGCTTGAGCTTGCCTGGATGATGATTGGGATCTGGTTGGGCCGGTCGCGAAAGCGGTAGATGTTGCCTTTGCCAGTCGCTCTGTCACCACGACCAACCTAAAAGGGGCACTTGCCAAGCTTGATCGAACGGCTCGCCGACGTTGTGCTGTCACGATGGTCGCCAACTCCAGTCCGCGTTATGACCTGCACCTGATGAACGCCATCGGCGCCTCGGTTACCCGCAGCAACGGATTTGTATATGCCTTTAACATCCTTATTCAGATGGGTGCGCTGCCGCAGGTCACGTATTTTGAATCGCCCCGTCGCGACACCTTCGATAGTCTCGAGGCGGGCGTAGCAGACTTTTCTCGCATGCTCGAACATGGCAACGAGGATAAGATCGACCGCCTGCGCGACTATATCGCCCACCACATGATCGAGAACCCCCATGCCGGCGAGCGGGATCCAAGGGCGTACCGCAGGGACGTACATGCTCGACCACATCCGCAAAGTCCGATGGGCGTTTATCGCCTGGGAGCCAGTCTCTGCGCCCCGCCCGTAGCCCATCTAAAGCTTGCATCGTCTTCCCGCGCGGCATCCGCATTCTTTGCGAACTGGGCAAACGCGCTCCACACCGCGCCGTTCCTGCGCTATCGTGGGACAGCTCACGTAGATTAAGGCCCCATCGCGGGGCGCCCCATACATAGAAAGCGAGAACCCATGGCACTGACAGGAGCCCAGGTCAAGCAGCTTCGCAGCATGGCCCATCACCTCAACCCCGCCATCATCATCGGTAAGTCCGATGTCAACGAGGCACCGTCGAGCAGACGGTTGCTACCTGGAGAAGCACGAGCTCGTTAAGTGCTCCGTGCTGGACGGCTCCAGCCTTTCTGCCCGCGAGGCCGCCGAGGAGCTCGCCGAGCGCTGCCACGCCGACGTCGTTCAGGTTATCGGCCGCAAGTTCTCGCTGTATCGCGAGTCCTCGCGCAAGGATATCGAGAAGATCAAGCTCGTCTAAATACCGGCTGGTCATACCGAGCAAGTCTGCGGGCGTCCGATTGATTCGGACGCCCGTTTTTTATCGCTCGACAAGCACGCGCTTGAGTCTGCCTTCGACCAGGCGCTCATACAGACGCCTTGTCTCGGGCTCGGGCACACCTTGAACCTGCTCTCTTAGGTGGTGCATGTGGCCGCTGTACAACTCAACAACATCGCGACGTCGTCCCGCCGCACCGTAAACGCGCATGGCGCAGCGAACCATGTCCTCGCGCGCCGTCTCCTGGCGAAGCCCCGATTCCACGAGCCAAATTGCCGATTGCAGGTCATTTTCCTCGAGAGCGGCATTCGCTCCCCTAATCATGCAGTCGATGTACTTGGATTGCATAATGTGGCGCATACGCGTAAAGAACGTAGGATTGCAACCGGTGGGAACATACAGCGGGCCCGCGTAGAGTTGCTCGACCTTAAGACATAGCTCAACCAGGTGAGGGCCTCTCGCACCCATACGGTTTCCCAGGATCTCACGGCTCAGCTGGTCAAAGAGCCTTACATCGGTCTTAACGTAGTCGCCGTTGAGTCCAATGCACTCGTTTTGGATGAGCACGCACGACTTTCCATCTGGCGTTGGACCAAAGCTGAGCGCAAGCGCGATACCGTCGAATACAGATTGTTGCGCGCGGCGCTAAACTCGGCATGGGGCCACAACTCCATGGCAATTGTCTCGCGGTCGACCATGGCGTCCATACCCAACGCAAGGCGTTCGGCAAGCGTTGCCGCCTTTTTGCGACGCCACATCTTATCCGTGATGGGAAAACCGTCGCGCTCGGCGCGAAATACGCCAAACATGCGCATCTCAATATGGCCGATAGTATCGACAGCCTCAACCTCGCCCGCCTGGAATAGGTGCTCACTTTCGCCCTCAAAGTCATCGCGTAGTGAATACCGCGACAGCTCGCGCACCGGAAGCTTCTTGCGAATCCTGACGGCAGGCTCGCCCAGGCAATGCATCGCAAGACGCGCGAATAGCCGATACGATGGGTCTAAAATCCCCGAGCGATTCATAGACATCCAAGCGGCAAGATCGCTATCGCGGCCCGCAGCGGCCAGGTGCAGCGCCACGACCCAGGCTTCTGAGCCACCGACCTGCGTCTTGCTAATATCGAGCAGCTCCGCCTCTTCGCGAACCGATACCAGCGACGTATTGCGCAGATACGCCACGCGCTCCAGCAGCAAAGCGTTTTCGCGCATGTACGTAATCGATTCGTCGGCGAGCTTGAGCACCTGGACCGCGCGGAACTTCGCGTTGACCGGCCGCCCCTCCGCCAGCGATTGCCAACCCTCCAGCAATAGCCCAAACAGTTGAATTTGATTGTCGCGAACACGCACCGCAAAGCGGTCGAGCTCGCCAAACGCTACATCGTCGGTCACGGGCAAGCCCGCGAGCAGGCGCCGCGCCGCCAGCACCATACGCAGCCAAATGGATGGCGCCTTAAGCCCGCGGATATCGAGCGCCTCGAGTATCCGCGCCATCTTGTCATCGCGCTCGTCGGGTTTAGCAAACGAGCCATCGAACAGCTCCACCAGCATATGGTCGGCCTGTACGAGAATCCCCGCGATGTCGAGCTCGCAATCATAGGCTTTGCACGCCTTGAGTTTCACGAGAACATTGCCGTCTTCCGCTCGCTCGGTTAGGTGGCGCTTGACCTCGATATGCACGGACAGCATGTCGAGCACCTCGCAGGATGTCTGTTCTTGCAAAACAGGGTTGGCGGGAAGCCCCAGGTCATTGTCGCCGTAAAAGGCGATAGTGAGCGCCTGGGCTATTTTCCAGGTAGCGGGGTCGAGTTCGCGCGCCGCCTGATCACCCGCACGTTCGATAACGGACGCCATATATCTTGCGAGCTTTGTATTGCACACGCTGACAGCCGCCAGATACACGCCGAGTGCCTCGGCGGGTGCCGGCTCTTGCTCCCGCTTTTCCGCATTGATCATCGCCGACGCGCGCGGCAAATGTCCCCTCCATGTCCGGTCAGGGCAAGATCGGCCCCATACTGCCCGGCTAGCTCCAACACCACACGGCGGTCCAAGAACGCATCGGCCAGGTCCATGGCCAAATCGCATCGGCCTGCCTTAATCAAAATGCGAGCAGCCCGCGATACAAGTTCGGGACGGATCTCGGCAACAAGCTTTCGCAACCTCAGGCGCGCATTGTCCTTAGCGCCCAAACACCTAAAGGTGCGATCAGACGGATCCACGCCAAAAATCGGATAATCGCGCACAAAGATGGACTGGTCGACCATCGAAAGCCTCACACCGCACGCCTCTAGCTCCGCGATGCGGCCCTCGCCCATCAGTACCATCAAGCAGGCAACGGTAAACTGCAGGTTGTTCTCGAGCGATGCGAGATCGGCCAGCGCCGCACCGTACACGTTGACGATTTCGTTCTCGAGCAACCCGGCAACATCGCCCTGTCCATACATTCCCGTCTGCAGGGCAGATACCAGCTCTGGCACACCCTGCGTGAGCCGATAAAAATCGAGCGATGTGCTGATCGAGAACGCCGTGGCCCATGACGAATACTCATAGGCGTGCACCTTGAGCATCTGCGCATTGACTTTTACAGAATCGCCCAGCCCGTGGATAAGCAATCGGTTGGAGGGGCGGCAAGTAATAAAGACCCCCGTCCCCGTAGCACGTAAGCTGCGGATTCGATCGATGAGGTCCTCTGTTTCGTGCTGCTCGAGATTGGGCACGTTGTCGATCGCAACGAGCGAGTGCGGCTTGTCCTTGAGCTCATCGGCGACAACCTCGAGCTGCATAAAGAGCTCACGTCCAATCGCGCGGTCGGCCTCGATTATCCGAACCGGCCCTCGCGTGGGGTCCGATTTAACTTCCTGCACGTATTGCAGCAATACCGACGTCTTACCAAACCCGTCGGGCGCGTAAAGCAGAACGATTCCCGCCTTGCGCCCTTTAACGATGAGCTCATTCATCAAGCGATCGCGCCGCACCATATAGCCGCCGCCCGTCGGCATCAACTCGAGGTCGTCCGTATTGCCCAGATCGTTTACCATGCCTGCTCCTCTACTCGACCATATGGACACCGTAGCTGCAGGACCATATGAGCCACCCCGTGAATAGCGCGACATAGAGTTTTTGGCTGTCTGCCGGTACGTGTTTGGCAAGTTTTTGTACAGCGAGGCCCGATGGTAATTTATCCCCCGACCAATAGGTCTTTGCGCAGGTCAATGCGCTTGCCAGCATGTCCCATCCAATTTACAGTGTAGCGCAGTCGGCTGTTTTTATTTGAGTTGCGCAACTCGCCTATTCCTCGCTACCGCCTGCGACTCTATAGTGGCAAATGTGCATAGAATCTGGTATGGAATGAATCTCATAATTTAGAGCCCACTCGCCAAGCATGTGGCAAGGTTTCCGTCATGCACACGTTACGGCCCGCATCCACTAAAAAGGCCCCCGCAAAGCGAGGGCCTTTTGAAAAGCTATGTAAGATGCTTGGTCGCGTTACTCGCAGAGCGAAAGAGCGGCCTCGTCGGCAACGACGACGCAATTGGTGTGGAGCTGCAGGATCGAAGCCGGGCACTCGGGCGTAACCGGGCCATAGCACATATCGTGCACAGCCTGAGCCTTGGCCTCACCGTTGGCGACAACCAGGATCATGCGGGCATACATGATGGTCTGGGTGCCATGGTGTAAGCCTGACGGGGCACGTCATCGATGCTGTCGAACAGGCGGCTGTTGGCCTGAATGGTGCTCTCGGTCAGATCGACGCAGTGCGTACCCTTGGAGAAGTGGTCATCGGGCTCGTTGAAGCCAATATGACCGTTATTACCAATGCCGAGCAGCTGCAGATCAGGGTAACCGGCCGCAGCGACGATCTTGTCGTACTCGGAGCAGGCAGTAGCGGCATCGGGGTTGGAGCCATCGGGCACGTGCGTGTTGTTCAGATCTATATTGATGTGATCGAAGAAGTTCTCGCGCATAAAGTAGTGATAGCTCTGGGGATCGTCGTGCGAAAGACCGCGATACTCATCCAGGTTATAGGTGCTGACCTCGGCGAAGTCGACGTCGCCCTTCTCGTACCAAGCGGCGAGCTGCTTGTAGGCGCCAATCGGGGTGGAGCCGGTGGCAAGACCCAGCACGCAATCGGGCTTGAGGATAACCTGGGCCGAGATGATATTGGCGGCCTTGCGGCTCATATCCTCGTAGTCTTTAGCTTTAATGATTTTCATTACGCGTCCTTTCTCGTACAAGAGAGGCAAGGCTCCCCTTACAAGCACTTGCCCGCGGCCCGCGTCGGCCGCAACCAACGTGTGCGGCCACCAGGGCGAGGTCGCGTAATGTATGTGTCTCGTGTCTAGCCGCGTCGAGGCCCCTGCCCGTCCACGGTGACCCAAAGCTGTTTAGCTTCGGACGTTTCCCATCTTGCCACGGAGGGCGTCCTCTTTCAAGGGCGCCTCCGTAAACGTGTTTGAATTGTAGGCTAAAGGCCAAAAGCACCAACTAGCGCTCGCGAGCACGATAAGCTGGTCCATCTCCTCGACGTGCTCTCCAACGGAGCCCTTAATGCTCGAAAACTCAACGGAGTTGCACACCAAGATGGGAACCGTCACATCGTAGCCCTCGGCAGCAATTGCCTCGCGATCGAACTCGATGAGTACATCGCCCTTATGGACGATGTCACCCACTTGCGCATGTACGGTAAAGTGCTTGCCCTCGAGCTGAACAGTGTCCAAACCAACGTGAATAAGCACGTCCAAGCCATCGACCGTGTTAAGCGCAACGGCATGACCCGTGGGAAAAATCGCCTCGACCTTAGCATCCGCCGGCGCGATCACACGTGTGCCCGTGGCTGAATCGCCACGCCCTGACCCAAAAGGCCAGTGGCAAACGTCTGGTCGTTTACCTCGGAAAGCGGAATGACATCGCCCGAGATGGGAGCATCCAGCGTAAGGACTCGACCACGCATACCAAAAGACCTTAGGACTTTAGTGAACATGCTCCCCCTCGGACATACCAATCAACCAAAATAGCCTTAACAGTTTACCACTTGGCACCCGTTATTGACCATTAGGGAAGTTCGCGCTTGACAACCTCGACGATGTCGTCGACAACGCGCTGGGTCAGCTCGTGTGTCTCGGCCTCGGCCATAACGCGAACCAGCGGCTCGGTACCACTCGGGCGCACCAGAATGCGGCCGCGACCATTGAGCTCCTTCTCGGCGGCAGCGACGGCGTCCCAAATGGCTGGCAATCGTCCAGGCCGGCCTTGTTGTCGGAATGCACGTTGACGAGCACCTGCGGTACTTCTTCATGATGCCGGCAAGGTCGGTGAGGGTACGGCCGGTGCGCTTGAGCACGGCCAGAAGCTGCAGGGCCGTCACCAAGCCGTCGCCGGTGGTGTTGTGCTCCAGGAAGATGATGTGGCCGGACTGCTCGCCGCCGATGACGGCGCCGTCCGCGAGCATGCGCTCCAAGACGTAGCGGTCGCCCACGGCGGTCTGCACCATCTCAAAGCCCTGCTCCTTCATGGCGATGGAGAAGCCCAGGTTGCACATAACGGTCGAGACAATCTCGGAGTTGGCGAGCTTGCCGCGAGCGGCCAAGTCGGAGCCGCAGATGGCCAAGATGTAGTCGCCATCGATCTCGTTGCCCTCGCTGTCCACGAACAGCACGCGATCGGCGTCGCCATCGTGGGCCAGACCGATGTCGGCGTGGGTGCGCAGCACGAGCTCGCGCAGAGGCTCAAGGTGAGTGGAGCCGCACTCGACGTTAATGTCGGTGCCGCAGTAGTCGGTGTTGATGGCATGGACCGTGGCGCCCAGGCGCTGCAACGCGGCGGGCGTGGTCTGGCAAGAAGCACCGTGGCCGCAGTCGACGGCAACAACCAGACCGTCGAGTTTAAGGCCGTCGAGGGTGCTGATAGCGTGGTCGACATATGCCTTGCGAGCGTCCTTCATCTTGATGATGTGACCCACACCGGCACCGGTCGGCAGCGTATCGGCAGCCATGGCCTCCTCGGACATGACCCAAGCGCTGATCTCTTCCTCGACAGCATCGGGAAGCTTCATGCCCTTGCGGCTAAAGAACTTGATGCCGTTGAACTCCGGAGGATTGTGCGAAGCAGAGATGACAATACCGCCGTCGAGCTCGTTTTGGACGGTGAGCAGCGCCACGGCCGGCGTAGGGATAACACCGCAGCAGTGCGGGCGGCCGCCCTCGGCCATAATGCCGGCGGTCAGAGCACTCTCGAGCATGGTGCCCGAAAGACGTGTGTCACGGCCGATGCAAATGTCCGGACCAAGGAACTTGGTCGCCGCACGGCCAAGACGAAACGCGAGGTCGCACGAGAGGTCGGCGTTGGCGACGCCGCGGACGCCATCGGTACCGAAGATGTTCTGGGGCATAGGATCGCTCCTTCCCAAGTGGGCAAAACGCAGTCGCCCACCCTAGTCGAAAAAGAAAAGCGGGACCCGCCGAGCAATCGGCAGGCCCCGCTTGTACATTGTATCTCGTAAGGAGATAAAACCTTAGCGCTTGGAGAACTGGGGAGCGCGGCGAGCCTTCTTGAGGCCGTACTTCTTGCGCTCGACCACGCGAGCATCGCGCGTAAGGAAACCGGCCTTCTTGAGGTCAGCACGGTAGTCGCCAGCGTTCAGAAGAGCGCGAGCGATGCCCAGGCGCAGAGCGCCGGACTGACCGGAGATGCCGCCGCCATCGCACAGAGCGATAACGTCGAACTGACCGGCGGTGTCGGTCACCTTGAAGGGAGCAAGGGCGTTCTCAACGAGCTGATGACGGCCGAAATACTGCTCGGCGTCACGCTTGTTGATGGTCACCTTGCCGGTGCCGGGGACGAGACGGACGCGGGCGACGGCGTTCTTACGACGGCCGGTACCTGGTAGACAACGGTGTTCTCAGCCATCTTTAAGCCTCCAGCTCAATCTTCGTGGGGTTCTGGGCAGCGTGCGGATGCTCGGCACCAGCGTAGACTTTAAGCTTGGTCATCTGGCACGGCCGAGGGTGGTCTTGGGCAGCATGCCGCGAACGGCGCGCTCGATGACCTTCTCCGGGTGCTTCTCCATAGCCTGGCGGAAGCTCTCAGCCTTGAGGCCGCCGTTGTAGCCGCTGTGGCGATAATAGGTCTTCGTGTCGGCCTTGTTACCGGTAAGCTGGACCTTATCGGCGTTGATGACGACAACGAAGTCGCCGCAGTCGCTGTTGGGCGTGAACTGGGGCTTGTTCTTACCGCGCAGAATCATTGCGATCTGGGTGGCAAGACGGCCCAGGACAGCACCATCGGCGTCGACGAGAACCCAGTTGCGCTGGACCTCGCCCTGCTTGGCGTAGTGAGTCGATTTCGAAATCACTTAGACTCCTCCATGTACAGTACGTGTTGTTACAGAGATTCACGGGGCTCTGCAAGTAACGCGTCCATATTACCCCGCTCGTCGCCCGAGTCAACAGGTATTTTGGCTCTGACCAGACTTTCTGCACATGTCGTCCATGGGTCATGACGTCGCGACACTAGCGCTCGACAAACGCCTCGATATCTCCCAGCAAGCGCTTTGCCTCCTGGCGGCCCTGAATATACAGGTCGAGGAGCTTTGCTGGATCGTGCTCAACGTGGCCGACCTCGACCGGCTTTTGCGGAGCAACGACCAGTGCGCGGCCCTCGCGCTCATACTTCCACAGATGCATGCGCTGGATGTTATAGCGGTCGTGGCGCGTCTCGATAGCTCGAGCAGGTAGGGGTAGTCGGCATAGCGGGCGCGCGCGGCGGGCATAAACTCGTAGGGCTTTTTCTCGTACGAGCGGTCCTGCGTGACAATGACAACCGCGCGATCGAAGCCCGCCTCCTCCAGCACGTGCTCGATGGGAACCGAATCGGCTACGCCACCGTCGACGTATTTGTGTCCGTCAATCTCGACCGGCGGCGTCACCAGCGGCAGCGACGTCGAGGCGCGCACGGCATCGAGGTCGAGCACGGCGCTTTTGACCGGCAGGTACGTGGCGGTTCCAAACAGCATGTCCGTCGCGACGGCGTACATCTCGATGGGGCTCGCATCAAACGTCACGTTGTCAAAGGGATCCAGGCGGTCCTGGACATCATTGAAGATAAAGTCGTAGCCCACAATAGAACCCGTGGACGCAAACGATGCGGCACCCATGAAGCGGTTGTCGTTGCAGAAAGCCAGGTTGATGCGGTTGGCACGGCCGATCTGGTGCGACTTGTAGTTCACGCCGTTGAGGGCACCGGCCGATACGCCATATACCGCCGGAATCTCGACGCCGGCTCCATGAGAACGTCAAGCACGCCTGCGTAAATTGCCCGCGGAAGCTGCCGCCCTCCAAAACAAGCGCGACCTTGCCGGCGTTCTTTGCCTTATCTTCTGCAGTCATGTTGACCTCCTGCTGTTTCGTTTGGGCTTCTTCTACCCAGTTTTGGGATAGAGAGCGCATTGGTTTTGGAGTTGCGGAGGACGGGGCGGTCGGCGGGAAAGCGCGTCCCGGTCTCAGAGCAAATTCCGGGTCGCAGTTTCCGCTGAGCTCACCATTCGGAAAGCGTGTCCCGGCCTGCGTTGCCAAGGCGCTTTCTTTACGTCCGCGCCCTGCGCAGAGTTCGATTCTCCGCGGTACGGGGGTGGCGTTGGCGCGGGGTATTGCCGGTCGTCATCCCATCGGCATCGCATCTATATAGGGCTGGAGCTTTGCGCGGAGAATCCGCGTATTTGCTTCGCAAATACGCGCCGCTTCGGCCGCCTGCCGGCGTCCTCGCCCGCGGCTAAAAAGCTCACGCGTTTTCTTACGCCCGCGCCCTGCACAGAGTTCGATTCTCCGCGGTACGGACTAGAAATAAAAAGGCAGGTAGATACGAATATCTACCTGCCTGTGACTTATGGTGGAGGCGCGGAGAATCGAACTCCGGTCCACGAAAGCCCCTGATTGGCATCTCCAAGCTCAGTCGCTGGTTTAGTCTCGGACGGCTTGCGCGCAGCGACACGCTCGCGCCGTCCCAACCGGTTCGATCTTAGCCCGCGCCATACCGATTACGTGCGCAGGAGCATTCCCCTAAAATGACGTCGCGCCGGTGTCGGGGAAATCACCGGGTTGACGCGCCGCTATAAACTAAGCAGCGAGAGCCATAGGCTCAAAAGAAGAGTTGTTGTCAATTCAATTTGACGGTACCCCTGTTTAACGAGGCGAGGAGACCTCGGCTTGCTTCCTCTCTCAGAGCTATCGTGTCGAAACCAGTCGCCCCCGAATGTCGGGAAAGTCTGGATGGCATTGGGCACGAGCACCCAACACCCGTCGACTTTTCAAGGAACACGCGGGGTGAGCCCCGCTCGTGGATAGCTATCTTACCACGTTCTAAAGGCGGACAGCTGCTCTATGCACGAGCTGTGAAGACCATAATGTGCACCACACTTCGCACTTTTGCTACCGGACACGTCACGTATATTTTCGCCAAGCAAAATTGACCCATCGAAAGGACCGTTATGGATACCAAGCAGCAACTCGTCAATGCCCTCGCAGGTCTGGGCTCAACCATTACCGAAGCTATGGATGTCATCGAAGGCTTTGTCCCCTGCGGACATCCCGCCCTCACGGTATCGAACGCACTCGTCGTGCTGGACGCTGACGATGATGCAGCTCTCGCCCAGCAGCTTGAGACCGTCGAGGGCTTTATCGACCATGTGAGTGAGAACCGCGGCGTGTCCGCCTACCACGGCATCGAGGTCGAGCTCGCGGGTCCAAAAGCTGATCTGCTCGCAGCAATCTGCGAGGTAGGCGCCTTATGCAGACCGCAGGCGTCAAGAACACCCAGGTCAACGAGTGGGTCTACCGCAGTCTGGCAGCACTCGATAGCTCCGACGAAAAGGCAGCCGAGCAGCTCGCAGAAAGTCCCGCCATTAAGGCCGAGCTTTTGTAAATAGCAGATGCGGGTCCCTTGGCGCATCGTCGTCCAAGAGGCCTGCAAACAGTTCGCGTCAACTGATAGCCGCGCCGCCGCGTTCGGCCAAAATAAGAATCGGCATCATTTGACGAGGTGTCTTTGCTGCAAGATCGGCATGTTCGAGCAGCTTGCGATCGTTAGTTACCAAGTAATCAACCTGGGCGCGTTTGCATGCGGCGAGTACCAAGTTGTCCTCGTAATCGCAATGGAGCGCTAAGTATTTGTCGGCTAGCCACAGATCGGATGCGTCTGCGCCCACGGCGGTGGCGTTTTCGGTCATATTTCGAACAAACGCCAGCGCGGCCTCGCCTATCGCTCGTGCCGATGCTTCGTCGGCCGAGCCTTTTTTAGCAATAACCCTGCGCTTCAGCTCGTGTTGGACAACGTACAGTACATCCTTGGCGATATGCACCGGAAAGAGCAACGTTGCGCCAGATTCCGCAGCCCGTCCGATAAACGCACGCGCGGCAAGCGACTCGGCATGGTCGACGCAAAACGAATCAACCCATACGTTGGCATCCACCATTATTTTGAGGGGAGCCCCGCTCACAGGATCATCCCCTTTTGGCGATAGCGCTCGTCCATGGCTTCGGAATAGATTGTGTCCCAATCGCGATCGTCGGATACGGGCAACGTAGCGATGCCCAGGTCCGCGTAAAGCTGATCCGCCGCCGCCCATGATGCGGCGAACGGAGTATCGGGCGCGACGGTCTGCTGCCGGTCGTCGACGGCCGCAAGCACTTCCTCGCACTGCCCGCCACCCTGCGCGACCTTGACCACCACCTTTTTGATGAGCTCGGGCAGTGACCCGCCCGAAAGCCGCAGCGCTTCCTCGGCACGGTTCTTGACCTGGCGATCCACGCGAACGTTCACCTGCGCCATGCCGTCAACAGCACCCATCTCAACCTCACCTTCGACTTCCGCTATCTTAGCTAGCACAACTATATATTGCTGCTAGCACATGGTCAAACGCAAAAGGCCTGCATTCTGGCGGCTGCAACACCGCCCAAATGCAGGCCGAAAACTAAAGTAAAAGTGCTAGCGCAGATATGCTTTCGCGTTGCTCAGGCTGTAGGCAATCGTCGAGCCATTGTGCAGCAACGACGACGTCTGCGGGGTAATCGCGCCGGTAATGCCGAGCGCCAGGAGCGCCGAGTTGGTGAGCATCACCTTAGAGTAGGAGCTCGTCAGACGATCAATGAGGCCCTGACTCATGCGGCGCAGGCGCACGATCGCGGCGAGATCCGTATCGGTCAGGATGATATCGGCGACCTCCTTGGCGATGTCGCTTCCGCCACCCATCGCCAGGCCCACGTCGGCCAAACCGAGCGCCGGCGAATCGTTGACGCCGTCGCCCACCATGGCAACGTGGCGCCCCTCGCCCTTGATGCGCTCCACATACGCGTACTTATCCTCGGGCAGCAGCTCGGCCTTAAACTCGTCGACCCCCGCCTCTCGCGCAATGCGCTCGGCCGTGCGCTCGGAGTCGCCCGTAAGCATAACGACATGTTTGACGCCCAGCGCATGCAGATCGGCGATGGCCTCGCGCACTCCGGCTTGAGCGGATCCTCGATGCCGAGCACGCCCACGACCGTGCCGTCGACCGCCAGGTACAGCGGCGACAAGCCCTGCATCTGGGACTCGATGCGCTCCTTGATGTCGGATTCGAGCTGCGCGCCTCATCCTCAAATACAAAGTGCGCGGAACCGATGATGGCGCGACGCCCTTCGATGGACGAAGCGATACCGTGTGCCACGATGTACTCGACGGCGGCGTGGCGCTCGCGATGCTCGAGCCCGCGCTCACGTGCCGCATTGACCACGGCGCGCGCCACCGGATGCGGAAAATGCTCCTCCAAGCAAGCGGAAAGGCGCAGGATCTCGTCCTCGCTCCAGCCATCGGTGGTGAGTACGCAGGCAAGACGCGGCTGCGCCTCGGTGAGCGTGCCGGTCTTATCAAAGACAATGGTATCGGCCTTGGCAAACGACTCAAAGTACTTGGCGCCCTTGACCATCACGCCCATCTTGGCGGCATCGCTCATGCGGTCATGACGGCGACCGAACCGTGAGCTTGAGCGCGCACGAGTAGTCGACCATCAGTGCCGCCGAGGTCTTAATGAGACTGCGCGTGGTGAGCGCAACCAGGCCCGCGAGCAGGAAGTTCCACGGGACGATCTTGTTGGCGAGGTCTTCCATGTGCGACTGGCCCTCGGACTTGAGCGAGTCGGCCGTCTGCACGAGCGAGACGATCGAGCGCAGCTTGGTCTGCGCCGTGTTGGCGCGCACGCGCACCAAGATGCTGCCGTCTTCCACGACGTTCCGGCGAACACGTCGTCGCCTGCGCTGCGCTCGACGGCAAGCGGCTCGCCGGTCAGGGTCGCCTGGTTGACCATGGCGCTTCCCTGCTCGACGACGCCGTCAATGCAGATGGACATGCCGGTGCGCACGGCCACCAAGTCACCGGCTCAAGCTCGGTCGCGGCAACGCTTACCTCGGTGTCGCCGACGACCTTTTGCGCCTTGTCGGGCACATCGAGCAGCGAGTTGATGAGCTCGTTTTCGCTCATGGCGCGGGTGTAGTCCTCGAGCAATTCGCCCACGTTGAGCAGGAACATTGTCTGGCCCGCGGTGTCGACATCACGTTTGACGAACGAAATGCCGATGGCCGACGCATCAAGCACGGAAACGGTCAAGCGCGGCTGCGCGAGTTCACGGAGGGCGGCGCGCAAAAAGGTCATGTAACCGGCTACGACAAACACCGCACGCAGGGGCGTGGGCAAAAACCATCGGCGCGCACAGTGAGCGCCGATGAGTGTGGCAAGATCCATAACGAGCTTGTGCTTGCGTGGCTCAAGCTGCATCACGTAACCCGTCTTTGCGTCGGCAATGGCCTGGGCGTCGAGTGCGCCCAGAGCATCGAGCACGCCTGCACGACGCTGCTCGTCATATTCGAGCGCCATCTGGCCGATGCGGCCGTAGACGCGCACCTTGCGCACGCCATCGATTTCGCCACTGAGCTTTAGAAGCGCATCGAGATCGCTCTCTGGCACAGGACCCGCCAACTGGAGGCGGTCCTGCCGGGGATCTCGCTAATAATCGAGAATCTCATGGTTTGTGCCTAGGAGCGCTACTCGGCTGCCTTGTCCGCAGCGGCCTCGCTCTGGGTGATGTAGGCAGCTCGGCAACCATGTCGTCGACATTAGCCTTGGCCTGCTCAACCATGTCCTGGTAGCCATTCTTGATGCGCATGCCGCACGCAATGCCCTGCACGCAGGCATTCTTGACCGGAGCGCTGGTAAGCAGCTTGATGCCGGCCGCGCCAAGCAGAAAACCGCCACCGACAAGCAGGGTATTGAACGTCGACTTCTTCATGTTGCTTCTCCCTTTTGCCGCATTGGACGCGGCATGGTGCTTCAGCACCCGAGTAAACAAGTTTGCTCGGGCACGCTTTTGAAATATCTCAATTTTATCTAACTATCTAGGTCAGCCATGGCTAACCTTTTGAAAATTAACGATGCGGAGTAACCGATTGTCAATGTGAGAAAGGGACTGTCCCTTTGCCCCTTCTTACAACTGCCAGGTAGCTGCTTCCTTTTGCAGCGCCACCATGCGGGCGAATTCTCCACCTGCCGCCTTGAGCTGCGCCGGAGTGCCCTGCTCGGCAACCACACCATCCTTGAGTACAACGATTTTGTCGGCATTTTCCACCGTACGCATACGGTGGGCAATAACGATAACCGTCTTACCTGCGAGCAGGCGGGAGAGCGCCTGCTGAACCACGGTCTCGTTCTCCACATCCAAGCTCGCCGTCGCCTCGTCCAACAGCACGATAGGCGCGTCTTTGAGCAGCGCACGGGCGATAGAGATGCGCTGGCGCTCACCGCCGGACAGCTTGGAGCCGTTCTCGCCGATCATGGTGTCATAGCCCTGCGGCATGCGGCTCACAAACTCGTCGCAGTTGGCGGCACGCGCGGCAGCAAGCACTTCCTCATCGGTGGCATCACGACGCCCGAGGCGGATGTTTCCCATCACCGTGTCGTCAAAGAGCAGCACGTCTTGGAACACAATGGCGTAATCACGCAGCAGTACCTCGGGATCGACGCTTGCAACATCCACACCGCCCACGGTAACCTTGCCCGCGGTGGCATCCCAAAAGCGCGCGGCAAGGCGGCTCACCGTGGACTTACCGGAACCCGAAGGACCGACCAGCGCCGTAACTTCGCCTTCCTTGGCGGTAAAGCTCACATCGGTAAGAACTTTCTCGCCGGCGCGGCCGTCCTCGCCCGCACCATAGCCAAATGCCACGTGATCGAACACCACATCGTGGCCCACGGGCTCAAATTTCTCGCTACCCCGCGCCACAGGCTCTTCCATGATGGAACGCATGCGCTTGGCAGACGACTCGGCGGCAAACAGCTCGGACATTAACATTAACGCCTGGTCAAAGGGTGCATAGATACGGCTCACCATAAGCAGGAAGGCAAACATCACCAAAAAGTCGACCTGGCCGGAGGCGACCATCGCAGCGCCCGTGACCAACGTGGTGGCAATCCCCAGGCGCAGGATGGCAAAGGCGGAGTTGACCAAAAGCCCGTTGGCGAGCTCGCCTTTGGTGGTCTCGCGCTCCTCGGCATCGATCACGGCGTTGAGTCCCTCAAGATAATGGGCCTCCTGGTTGGTGGCGCGGATCTCGCGCACGCAGTCGAGCGTCTCCTGGATCGCCTCGGTGACCTTGACCTTCTCGGCGCGCACGCGGTCGAACACCGGGGTCATGGGCCGCGTGTCAGATACAGCACGGCAAAGGCCACGGGCACGCTCCAAAACGCCGCAATCGCCAGCTGCCAGCAAAAGAACAGCGACGCCACGAACACGATGGCACTTGCGATGATGGCACCCCAAAGCTCTCCCAGCACGTGGCTGTAGGCGTGCTCCATGGCCTGGACGTCGCCCATGATGGTCTCGGTTAAATCGGCCAGATCACGACGACCAAAAAACGACAGCGGCAGTTTGCGCAAGCGCTCGGCAATCTCCATACGCTGCTTGCCGCACTCCTCGTAAAAGATGCAGTAGGTGTAGTAATACTGCTGCCAGTTAGAGGCAAAGAGCAACACGAAAAAGACCAGGAGGCCGCCCACAATCGGCAGGGCATCCGGCAGGTCGGCACCGGTGGCGAGATGTTCGACAAAACCGGCCATGACTAGGAATAAAAAGCCCATGCCGGCCATGGTAATGAGATTGGTGAGCGCGGTCCAGAAAATGCCGCGTTTTACGCCGGCGACGCCTTTATCGGATAGGAAATACTTCTTTTGGAATGAGGCGAACATTTAGGCCTCGCCTCCCTTCGCGGCGGCGACATCCGCGGCCGCAGCAGTGATCTTCCAGCTCGCGGCCTGTTCGTATTCGGCCCACATCTTGGCGTACAGGCGTTTTGGGACAGCAGCTCGGCATGGGTGCCGGCCTCCTGCACACCACCCTGGTTGAGCACCACGATCTTGTTGGCCCCCACCACGGTCGAAAGCCGGTGCGCGATCATAATGACCGTGCGGCCTGCCGCCAATTTGCTAAAGGCGCGCTGGATGAGCGCCTCGTTCTCGGGGTCGGCAAAGGCTGTGGCCTCGTCGAGCACCACGATAGGCGCGTCTTTAAGGATCGCGCGGGCGAGTGCTACGCGCTGCACCTCGCCGCCCGAAAGATATGCTCCGCCGGCACCGAGCATGGTATTGATACCCTGCGGGAGCTTGGCCACAATGTCGTCGCACTGAGCTGCGGAGAGGGCCGCACGCACTTCGTCGTCAGTGGCCGTGGGCTTGGAGGCACGCACGTTATCGGCAAGTGTTTGCCGGAACAGCTGGTTGGTCTGGAACACGAAGGCAACCTGGTCCATAAGCTCGTGGGGATCCATGTCGCGAACGTCCACACCGCCTACGAGCACTCGACCCGAGGAAACATCCCAAAAACGAGGAATCAGGCTTGCGCAGGTTGACTTGCCGCCGCCCGAAGGACCCACAAGCGCAAGGGCACTACCAGCGGGAACGCTGAAACTTACATGGCTAACGGCAGGTGCTTCGGCACCCTCGTACGTAAAGCTCACGTCCTCAAATCGCACGTCGCCGCCGGCAGGGTGCTTGGGTTGCACGGGCACGGAGAGCCGCTTGGAATCCATGACGCTTCGGATGCGAGCCAGCGAATCGGCACTCATCTGAGAGGCCTCGCCCACAAACATGAGCTTGGTCATGGCCGTCGGTACCACGGCCGAAAATATCGCGTAAAACGTGAAGTTGGTCATAAAGCGTGCAAAGTCCGTCTCGCCCGGCGCCAACAGCAACGCCACGGGCAAAAGGAATGCCACAAGACCATTGAGCGCGGTAAGGTTGAGCACCTGTGGACCTCGGCAGAACGTGCCCGCATAGCTTTGCGCCATGTCAGCGTATTCGGCGATCGCATCGTGGAAGGCCTTAAAGGAGTAGACCGTCTGCTGGAATACCTTGACCACGGGGATACCGCGTACGTATTCGGTGCCGGTCTTGTTCATCTTGACCAGCGCGCCCATGTAGCCTTCATAAACTCGCCGCCCTTGCCGCCCATCATGCGGCCATGGCGCCAAGCGAAACGACGACCGAGATAAGGCATGCCGCGCCCAAGCGCCAATCGAGGGCGAAAAGCAGCACGAGCAGACCTGCGACCATGGCGGTGGCGCCGGCGATATCGGGCAGCATGTGCGCGAGCAGTGTCTCGGTTGAGGCGGCGCATCCGTCTACGATACGGCGCAGCTCACCGGTGGCGTGCGTGTCAAAGTAGCCGAGCGGCAGCTTAAGCAGATGCTCGCTCGTAGCCTTGCGGATATTGGACGCGCAACGAAACGCGGATAGGTGTGTGCACATGAGCCCACGAAATAAATCACGATGCTCACCAGGCAAAACCGACGGCCCACCAACATACATCGCGATGTCGCAGGCTTCGCTCCAGTTAGGTGCCACGCGATCAGATCGCGCGCGACAAGCCAAATGCACACGTACGGGCCAAAGCTCAGCAGCTGCGAGAGCGCCGAGAGAGCCATGCCCAAATACGTTAGGAATTTGCGGTCGCCGGCATATGCAAGCAGCTCGCCGATACCGCCGCCTTCCCTTTTTGATCCCTTTGCCATGAGATTCCTTCTAACGGCTTGAGAGTTAACCGTAATGAACTTATCATTGATGTGTTAGCCATGGCTCACAATTAAGCCAGGCGTGGACGTTTCTGCAAAGGAAAGGGACGCTCTTGCAAATACGGCGGGCAGCGACCGACATAACCGAGCTCTACGCACCGCAGTTTGAGCAGTTTGGCCTGGAGCTTACCGGCAAGGGCGCCGTCTTTACCGGCGAGGTGGCAAACGACCGGGCGCACGGCCGCGCATGGATCATGCCCCTCTCCCCCACCTGCATCGTCATGGAGCATTTCATTACCCCGACGCACGATATGTACCTAGCCGAATACACATCCGAACCGTACGCATGCGTGAGCGAAGTCAGCGCGCCCACGCTCATGTGCATGCCCGAGGCTGGCATAACGCCTGCGAACCTTAAACCCTTGCATGGACCGTGGCCAAACAATGCCGTGTGCAGCTTTATCCAAGATAACTGTGGCGAGGAGTTAAGCCACTGTTTGCAGGGCGGCTCTATCACTCGCGCTCGGTGCTCTTTTTGCCTGGATATTTTGACGAACTGGAGCACCGCTATCCCACCGAGTTCGCAGGGGTCTTTGAGGCGTTTGCCGAGCCATGGCACGAGGAGGCGACGTCTGCCATCTGCCACACGTTGCGCAGGATTAACGAGGACCGCGCCCGCACCGCAGGCGGACACGTCTATATGCAGGGCATCGTGGAGACCATGGTCGCGGAGCTCGCCTGTTCGCGCGCGGCCCACAAGCAGGCGCGGCAGGCGGCAGACACACGCGTCAGCATAACCATTGCCGAAGAAGCAACGGCAATGATTGAGCGCGCGCTCGACAAAGGCAGGCGTGTGGGTATCAACGAGGTGGCCGAGAGGCTCTACACAAGCCGCTCCAAGCTATGCGCCACCTTTAAGGCCCAAACTGACGAGTCCCTGGCGCCTACATTCGCAGACGCCGTATGGAGCGAGCACAGGACCTTTTGGCCGATAGCGCGCTCACGATAGCGCAGGTGGCAGAGCGTCTAGGCTACCCTCAGCAGGCCGCCTTCGCCCAAGCCTTCAAGCAACACACCGGCACCACCCCCACCGCTTGGCGCTCCCAACATATATAAAGAATGAAGGCGCCAACGCGCCTCATTCACCAAATTCCATTCAGCCCCGCCTGACCCGAACGGCCGAGTCGTTACGGAACCGAGGGGCCGGGCGCAGGGCCTTGCCTCTCAATGAGTTCCGCACGAACAGGAGGCGCCAGTGGCGCCTCGTCGTGAGTCAGGACTGTCCGAAATTGAGAGGCAAGGCCCTGCGCCCGGCCCCTCGGTTCCCGTTTACGAGAGCGACGTTCTCAGCAACTCGTTGAAGAGCTTCGGGTTGCCCTTGCCGCGGCTCGCCTTCATGCACTGGCCCACCAAAAAGCCGATGACCTTCTGGTTGCCGTCACGATACTGCTGCGCCTGATCGGCACAGTTAGCCAGCACCTCGTCCACGATCGGCTGCAGCGCGCCGGCATCGCTCACCTGACGCATACCACGCTCGTCGACGATCTTGTTGGGGTCGTCACCGGTCTGGGCCATGGCCTCAAAGACCTCGTGCGCCTGGTTGGAGCTGATAGCATCGGTCGCCAGCAGCTTGGCAAGAGCGGCCACCTGAGCCGGCGCGATACCGGACTCGGCGAGCGACACGCCTGCGCCCTTAAGGTAGGCGATCATCTCGTTGACCAGCAGGTTTGCGACCGTCTGGGCCTCCTTGCCGGACATACCGGCAGCGGCGGCCTCAAAGAAGTCGGCAAACTCCGGGTCGCCGGCGATCTGCTCGGCATCGGACGTTTTAATGCCAAAGTCGGCCTCGAAACGGACACGCTTGGCATCGGGCAGCTCGGGAATCTCGCCACGGCAGCGGTCGATGAACTCGTCGTCCAGATCGAAGGGCGCCAAGTCGGGGTCGGGGAACAGACGATAGTCGTCGGCCGTCTCCTTAACGCGCATGACCACGGTACGCTTGCGGCTGGGCTCCCAGTGGCGGGTCTCCTGGTAGATGATGCCGCCCTCCTCGAGCACTTCGGCCTGGCGGCAGATCTCGTAGGCAAGGCCGTCGTGCAGGCTCTTAAACGAGTTGAGGTTCTTGAGCTCGGTCTTGGTACCAGCTTGGTCTCGCCGCGGCGGCGCAGCGACACGTTGCCGTCGCAGCGCATGGAGCCCTTCTCCATGGAGCAATCCGAAATGCCCAGCGTCACAAAGATGCGACGGAGCTTTTCCATAAACAGGCGCGCTTCCTCGGGCGTGCGCAGATCGGGCTCAGTCACGAGCTCAATCAAAGGCGTGCCGCAGCGGTTGTAGTCGACGAGCGACTCGGCCGCGGCGGTAATGCGGCCCTCGGCGCCGCCCACGTGCACCATCTTGGCGGCGTCCTCCTCCATATGGATGCGCAGGATGCGAATGGGCACCGTGTAGGAACCGTCCTCGCGGCGCTCGGGCATCTGCAGGTTGGACGCATCATAGCTGGCCAGATGACCGGAGCGCTGATTGCCCTCGCGCATGGTCGACGTCATGGACGTGGACAGGCCCTCGGCGTTGGCCGAAGCGCTCGCCAGGCTCTGAGCCTCGGCCTCACCAAACGCGCAGTCGGGGCGCTCGGCGGCACCGCGACCGGTCACGTCCAGGTCCAGGTGACCGTACATGGCAAAAGCGACCGGACCTGCGTGGTTTGGAAGTTCTTGGCCATGTCGGGGTAGAAGTAGTGCTTGCGGTAGAACATCGAGTGACGCTGGATCTCGCAGTTGGTGGCGAGACCCGCTTTGACGATGCTCTCGATGGCGCGCTTGTTGGGCACCGGCAGGGCGCCGGGCAGGCCCAGGCACACCGGGCACACGTTGGCGTTGGGCTCGTCATCGTGGCTGAGCTTGCAGTTGCAGAACATCTTGGTATCGAGCGCGGTGAGCTCGGTATGGATCTCCAGCCGATCACGGCCTCCCAATCCTGCAGGACCTCGGAAAGCTCCTTCATTACAGCTCGCCTCCCTTCCCGGCAAAATCGGGCGCGACGGAAAGCGCGGGCGCACCCGTGGCGGCATCGGCAAAGCCGCGCTCCAGGGCGCGGGCAAACGTGAGCAACTGACGGTCCTTAAACGCCGGACCAACCAGCTGGGCAGAAACGGGCAGCTGAGTATCCTCGCCCAAGCCCAGCGGCACCGAGATGCCACCGTTACCGCAAATATTGAGCGAGATGGTGTACAGGTCGGAGAGGTACATCTGCGTGGGGTCGCTGATCTCGCCAAACTTAAAGGCCGTGCGCGGCGAGGCGGGCATGAGGATGGTGTCCACCTTGGCATACGCGGCGTCGTAGTCCTGCGTGATGAGCGTGCGGGCCTTTTGCGCAGCGTAGTAGTACTTGTCGTACACGCCCGAGCTCAGCAGGTAGCGCCGAGCATCTGACGACGCTTGGCTTCGGCACCAAAGCCGTGGGCACGCGAAAGCGAGCTCTGGTCGGACAGGTTGGCGCAGCCCTCCTCCTGATAGCCGTAGCGAATGCCGTCGAAGCGAGCCAGGTTGGAGAACGCCTCGGCCGGGCCGATGACGTAGTAGGCGGCGATGGCGGCGTCCAGGTGCGGCAGGTCGACCTCGACCAGCTCGGCGCCTGTTCTGCAGCTCCTGGGCGCGCGCTGACAGCCGGCCTTGACCTCGGGCGTCAGGCCCTCGGCCTCCAGTAAACGCAGGGATGATGCACACGCGCTTGCCCTCGATGCTGTCGTTGAGATGCTCGGTAAAGTCGACGGCGCAATCCTGGCTGGTGCAGTCGTATGGATCGTGGCCCGCGCCGGTAAGCGCGTTCATGGCCAGCGCGACATCCTCGACCGTGCGGCCGAAGGGCCCCACCTGGTCGAGCGACGAGCCAAAGGCAACCACGCCGTAACGGCTCACGGCGCCATACGTGGGCTTAAAGCCCACCACGCCGCACAGCGACGCCGGCTGGCGAATGGAGCCGCCGGTGTCCGAGCCCAGCGAGAGCGCGACCTCGCCCGCGGCGACG
>ENA-OQMZ01000118-OQMZ01000118.1-human-gut-metagenome-genome-assembly--contig:-NODE-118-length-32333-cov-5.006086_pt1 | contig 32333 bp, 37 predicted proteins | sample MGYA00242621_ERZ504862 | MGnify/ENA primary metagenome ERZ504862 (study PRJEB26092, sample SAMD00036393) | human gut metagenome | host: Homo sapiens | study: EMG produced TPA metagenomics assembly of...
GCAGGAATCCGGAAACAAGGAGAAACAGGAGATGTATTTTCGGAATATCAGAATCGGAAGGGCTTAAAACAGAAAGATGGAACATGGATCCGAAAAGCGATACAGAACAGCAGGGATGGAAAAGGGATTCCTCAGTCGAAAAAGAGAAAACATGGGAAAAGAATGAAGAACAGGAAAACAGAAAGATGCACAGCCTGATGGAATTGGAGGGGCATGAAGAGGATCTGTTTGGAAAAACGGAACTGCTGACCAGCCCGGAGGATGAGGGAAGGGCATATCTGATTCCGATAGATCCGATTGATCTTCCGCTGATTCCGATTGAACGCGGAAGCACATTGATTGGAAAACTGTCAGCGGCGGCAGATATAATTCTGCCATACCGTACGGTAAGCCGCCTTCACGCAAAGCTGGTCAGTACAGAAGAGGGAGATTATCTGCTGGATCTGAATTCGCGGAACGGAACAACGGTGAATGGCGTTCCATTGATGGGCGAGACAAAAAAGAAGCTGGAGGATGGAGACGATATCTCATTTGCCGGGAAGAAATACCGGTATAAGGCGGGAGAGAAAAACAGAAATTAGAGAAAAATGACGCATTACACTTTTTCGATTTGGAGAAAGCGCTGGATGCGTTATTTTTAATATGGCAGAATGATCAAAGAAAAAAGTTATGCGAATGAAACAAAAATATTATAGAAAAGAAAATTATGCATAAAATTAAAAAAAGAAATAATGTAAAAAATAATGTCATAAAACGTCGAAAGCCGTCGTGAAGCGTCAATAATTGTCGAAAAACGTTTATCAAAAAGAAAAAAATTTGACGATTTCTTGCATTTACAAGTGAATTAAATTATAATAAAAAATAGCACAGATAAGGAAATGATGTAATGGAAGAACAAAGGAAAAACAGTTACGATCCGAACGAAGATATCGTGGACCGTATGTGGAAGAGATCAAAAAACAGCATCAATCTGGTCATCGTTGTATGCAATATTCTGGTATTCCTTGCAGTCACACTGACCGGAGGGACAGAGAGCTCCAGACATATGATGGACTGCGGTGCGGCGTATGCGCCGCTGATTGAGAGCGGAGAATACTATCGCCTGTTTACGAGTATGTTTCTTCACTTTGGCATCCAGCATCTGATCAACAACATGCTGCTTCTTTTGTTCCTTGGGGATTACCTGGAACGCGCAGCTGGAAAGATCCGTTATCTGGTCATCTATCTGGGCGGCGGACTCGTCGGAAATCTGTGCTCGTATCTGCATGAACTGTTCCTGATGAAAACAGGGGAAGCACCGGCAGTTTCCGCCGGCGCTTCGGGAGCGATTTTTTCTGCAGTCGGAGCGATGCTTGTTCTTCTGGCATTTCGGAAAGGAAGGCTGGAGGATCTCACCTTCCGGCGGATGGCCGTCATGGCTGTCCTCTCGCTGCTGGTCGGATGCCAGTCTTCAAATGTGGACAACTTCGCACACATCGGCGGTTTTCTGGCAGGTGCAGTCCTGATGGCGGTTCTCTATCCGGGAATGGCAAGGATCAGGAAAAGGGGAAAACGACCGTAAAGGTGCTTCCTTCCCCGGGAACGGAAGAAACGGAAATCGTGCCGTCGTGTGCGGTTACAATTTCCTTGCAGATGGCAAGTCCAAGGCCGGTTCCGTTTTTCTTATGTGTGACAAAAAGGTCAAAGAGAGTCGGCAGATCCTCGGCGGGGATTCCGCAGCCAGTGTCCTGCACACGGATGGTCAGAAAGTCACCGTCGAAACAGAGAGAGATTTTGATCGTTCCGCCGGAAGGCATTGCTTCCGCCGCATTTCGGATCAGGTTCAGAAAAAGCTGACGAAATTGCGTGGTATCAAGGGCAAAGCGCGGAATGGCAGATTCCTTGACAAGTTCAATGGAAACCTGTTGTTTTTCGAGGAGAACGCCGGTATCGGCACAGAGATTCTGGAGCAGAAGATAAGGATTCACGTAAGCGCGTACCGCCCGATATGAATGATTATAGCAGGAGAGCTCATCGAGCAGGGAGTTCAGAAAAGCCATATTTTCCTGGATTTTCTGAAAATAGAGATCGTTGGAAAGCTCCGGATGCGCTAAAAGAAGAAGCTGATGAAAGCTGTGGATAACCGCAACAGGATTTCGAACCTCATGTGAAATCCGGGAAATCATAGCGTGACATTCTTCCGATAAGCCTGTGAATTGGTTGTTGATTCTTTTGACATAGCCGTATCCTCCTTATGATGCGTAGGTAATGATTTTTGATTAGGCAAAAGTTTAGCATTGAAAAGGGGGAGCGCGCAACAAAAAGCGTTCTGCATTATTTGACATTTTTCGACAAATAGTGAGAAAATAGAGTTGTTCGGAACCGTGCAGAACGGGATTCGGAACAACAGAAGAATTAAAAAAAGTAAAGGAGAAAAAGATCATGGATTGTATTTTTTGTAAATTAGCAAACGGAGAAATTCCAACCGCGACATTGTATGAGGACGATGAGTTCCGTGTCATTCTGGATCAGGGACCGGCAACGAAAGGACATGCGCTGATTCTTCCAAAACAGCATTTTGCAAACATTTATGAAATTCCGGATGAAACCGCAGCGAAAGCATGATTCTCGGCAAAAAAATGGCGACGGCCATGACGAAAGCGCTTCATTCTGATGGCTTCAATCTGGTACAGAACAATGGTGAGGCAGCAGGACAGACGGTATTCCACTTCCATATGCATCTGATTCCAAGATATGAAGGTGACAATGCCGGTATTGCTGCATGGAAGCAGGGAACTCTCGAGGATGCGGTAAAAGAGCAGATCATTGAGAGCGTGACGGCAGAGCTGAAGGCCTGAGAAAAGGCTGGCAGCAGCCAGAAAAAGAATCAATGACAGACGAACAGGGGCGGAGAACAATGGACAAAAATAACTTTTCAGAAATATATAAAAAGTATGTAATGACAGCCTATTCAGCCGCAATGCAGGTGGTGCACAATGAAGCCGATGCGGATGATATCGCACAGGAAACGATGGTGAAACTGTACCTGAATATTGATGCGCTGGATGAAGACAGAGTAGAAGGCTGGGTCCGTGTCGCTGCAAAGAATCTGGGAATTGATTATCAAAGAAAAACACAACGTTTTGACTGGAACGAACTGGATGAGGATCTTCGGGCGGAAGAGATGGAACTTCCGACGCTTGCAGAGGAAGAAAAGCAGGAGAGAAATCATTTTTTTCAGGAAGTGATGGATGCACTGAAAGATCATGATGAATCGGGTTATTATATTACGCGTGAAATCAAGGTGCATGAGCGTTCGGAAAAGGAAGTAGCATCCGAAATGGGTATCACCATCGGAAATCTGCGGGTGAAAATGACCCGGACGAAAAAATGGCTTTGCCAGCACTTTGCTGACAAAGCCAGAGAAAGGGGATTTCTGTAGTTACTATTTGCGTTCGCATTCCTGGATCAGGGAAAGGATGCGGCCGATGGAATCGGTGTGGCTGCTCTTCTTCATCGCATTGATGTAGGTCTGACGGTTTTCGTAAACCTCACGGATTGCGGACTGAAGAGTCTGCGCATTCACGGATTCTTCTTCCAGAACTTTACTGTAACCCTGACGCTCAAAGGAACGCGCATTTAAAATCTGGTCTCCGCGGCTGGCATTGGCAGAAAGCGGAATCAGAATGTTTGGTTTTGCCAGAGCACTGATTTCGCAGATCGCATTTGCGCCGGCGCGGGAGATGATCAGATCTGCTGCGGCGAAGAGATCCGGGAGCTCATCTTTGATGTACTCGAACTGAACGTACCTTCGGTACCATTTAAGGATGCATCCAGTTTATCTTTACCGCAGAGATGAATCACCTGGAAATCTTTCAGAAGTTCTGGTAAAATAGAACGGACCGCATGATTGACAGCGACGGAACCGAGGCTTCCTCCGATGACGAGAATAACCGGTTTTGCGGCATTGAATCCGCAGAACTTCAGGCCTTCCCGTGCATCGCCGGACAGCAGTTCCTGGCGGATTGGCGTTCCGGTCAGAACGGCTTTGTTTTCCGGGAGACATTTAACGGTTTCCGGGAAATTACAGCAGACCTTTGCAGCGGACGGAATACACAGCTTATTTGCCAGGCCAGGCGTCATATCCGATTCATGGATGAGCGCCGGGACTTTACATGCTTTGGCGGCAAGGACAACCGGTACCGAAACGAAGCCGCCTTTGGAGAAGACAACGTTTGGTTTCAGCTTTTTGAGCAGTTTTTTTGCTTCAAAGTAGCCTTTTACGACGCGGAATGGATCGGAAAAGTTTTTCGGATCGAAGTAGCGGCGCAGCTTTCCGGATGAAATTCCGTAATACGGAATGCCGAGATCTTCGATCAGCTTGCGCTCCATACCGTCGTAGGAACCGATATAAGAGATTTTATAACCTGCTTCCTTTAATTTTGGAATCAGGGCAATATTCGGGGTAACATGGCCGGCGGTACCTCCGCCTGTCAGAACAATATGCTTCATGAGAATTCCTCCCTGGAATTTGATAATATCATTTGGCTTTTATTATCCCCTCAAGAAGAAAAAAAGTCAAGAGCGGTTACAACATGGAAAATGCCGAGGAACGGAAGAAGATGAAAAAGATAGAAAAAGAAGAACAGCTGAAAAAGAAACTGGAGCAGACGATGGAAGAAAAAATGGCTGCGGATTCGAAAACGGTGGAAGGGGAATCGGCAGTTGTAAAGGCAGAGGAAGGAAACACAGCAACAGAACAGGAGCCGGAGCTGCGCCTGCACTTTCAGAGGAAGAACTGAACGCAATGTACGAGCGCTTCCAGCAGCGACTCCAGAAGGAAGGACTCGCGGACGCGGAAGGCAACCCGACAGAAAAAACACTGGAGATCCGCCGCCAGATCGTGGAGAGAAAGGCAGAACGCGAAAAGCAGGCGGAGAGACAGAAGAAGATTGCGAAGAGAGCGAAAACAACAAACACTGTACGGACGGCAAAGGCGGCTGGTGTTGTGTTGGTTGTGGGGGCGTGCGTTTTTGGAGCTAGTATGACGAGCGAGGCGAATCGGATTCGATTGGTGGAGAGTGTACATGAAGTTTGGAATGGCGGGGATGCGACAGGAACGAATAATGGTGAAGATAGAAAATATTCGGCGAATACATTAGATGAAGCAGCGAAGGAAATAAGAGAAATATTACATATTGATGTTCCAGAGTTTTATTATATTCCGAAAGGTATGGAGTATAATCAAGCAACGATATTAGACGCAACACAAATGGCAATAATTAAGTATCAATATAACAATCAGTTTGTATATTTTCACTTGGCTGCAAATGAAAAAGATTTGTCACAGGGTAATTGGAAAGATCGAGAAAAGGTTCAAGTAGAAACGCTTGATGATGTAATTGAAGTTGAAATGGGAACAATTTCTGAAAATGACGAAGAAAATTACTATGCATTATGGAAATATAAGGATGTATATTATCAATTAAGTGGTCAGATAAAAAAGGAAGAGATTTTAAAAATTTTAAGTGAAATGCAGTATAATGTGTAATTATTTTATCGACTTAACGTATATATTATGTAGGTGAAGACGAGGGGAAAGAGGAAGTATGAAAAAGGTTATGAATTTAAAAAGCTTACTCTTTTGCGCCATGCTCGTTTTGACAATGTCATTAAATACTGTAAATGCACAAGCAGGAGCGTTAGATTATTTGGGCCATACAATTGATGGATCTGAGTTGACAAATGAGATGGAATCCATCGGAAATTATCAGAGTGTGGCAAGAAGTACATATCTTCATCAGGGGTTTGTAAGAATAACAAATAATGGAGGAGGATATGTTGGAATTGGTGCTGGAACAGAATGTAATGTAACATGTGGAACTGTGAAGTTAAATGTTTATTTGGAACGTTCTAGCGGCTCAGAAGACTTTTACAGTTACAAAAAGTGGGAAAATGTAGATTATAATACATCATCTTTGTATTTAAATCAACAAGTCAAAGTAGAAAAAGGTTACTATTATCGTTTGAGAGGATATCATTCCTGCACAAAAAATGGAGTTCTTGAAAATGGAGCAAGCAGAACTGACGGTATTTACATTGGATAAAAAATTACATGAGATCATTAATATTCAAAGAGAGTAGATTATTGAAATGTGTAAGCGCAAAAGAGGTAGCGTAAACTAGCGGACAAAATTTTTAACCCAATCCAGTTTACACTCCCTCATCCCCTTTCGGGGCCAGTCCCCTATAGAAACCTTATAACAATGAATATATTAAGACGAAAACGCAGATCTTTCAGGATTTTCAACGCGTCGAAATTCCTTTTTCCAACCACAACACAGATCTGAGTCATCATGTGTTACTATGTTCAGCGTGTGAGTGATCATACGGAACATCGGCTGGCCCCGATAAGTGAGGCATCGGTATTACTGCAGGAATACCGGTGCCTCTTTTCTATGCACTTCCGGCGGCCGATGCCCATAATTGAACAAAAATATCAAGATTGTTGTGCAATCTGCCTTAAAATTCCGTTGGAATCTGCCAGATATTATGCTATAATAATCAAAAAAGAGAGAATAAGCATAAAATACAAAAGGAATTTCAGATTATTTTCGCGGACAACGCGTCAAAGACCATGCTGGCATGGGAACTTGACGACTGCTGGCCGCGATAACGGGCCAAACGTATAACGCGTGTTTTGACCCGCAGTGACAACATTTTGTCCCCGAACAAACACGGGAGAACAGGAGGCATCTTATGCGTCTTACATTTCTTGGAGCAACACATGAAGTGACGGGCAGTTGTTATTATCTGGAGGCTGCCGGAAAGAAGTTTTTAGTGGACTGCGGTATGGAGCAGGGACCGAATATTTATGAAAACAAGCCGATTCCGGTCCCGGCATCCCAGCTTGATTTTGTATTGATCACGCACGCGCACATCGATCACACCGGAAATCTGCCGCTGCTGTATGCGCACGGCTTCCGCGGTCCAATCTATATGACCCCGGCGACGGTAGCGCTTTCGGACATCATGCTCCGCGATAGCGCACACATTCAGCTCGCCGAGGCCGAGTGGCGGAACCGCAAAAACCGCCGGGCGGGAAAAGAAGATTACGTCACGCCGTACACAATGGAGGATGCCCTCGGCGTGATCCGCTTACTGGAGGGCATTCCGTATCATCAGCGTGTGACACTATCGGACGGCATTCAGATCCGTTTCCTCGATGCCGGTCATCTGCTCGGCTCCGCATCCATTGAGCTGTGGCTGACAGAGGACGGTGTGACGAAAAAACTGCTCTTCTCCGGCGATATCGGAAATATCCATCAGCCGCTGATCAACGACCCGGAGTACCCAGAGAGCGCTGATTACGTGATTATGGAATCCACCTACGGTGACCGGAGCCACGGTCCGAAACCGGATTATGTACCGGAGCTGGCAAAAATCATTCAGGAAACGCTCGACCGCGGCGGCAACCTCGTGATCCCGTCGTTCGCTGTTGGCAGAACACAGGAGATGCTGTACTTTATTCGTGAAATTAAGGCAGAGCATCTGGTTCACGGTCACGGCGAATTCCCGGTTTACGTGGACAGTCCGCTTGCCGTTGAGGCAACCAATATTTTCCGCGATCATCAGAAAGAGTGCTACGATTCCGATGCAGCTGCGCTCCTTGCGCAGGGCATTAATCCGATTCTGTTTCCGGGCTTAAAGCTCTCGATTACATCCGATGAGTCGAAAGCCATCAACTTCAACGAAACCCCGAAGGTCATCATATCCGCGAGCGGCATGTGCGATGCAGGACGAATCAAGCATCATCTGAAGCACAACCTCTGGCGGCAGGAGAGCACGGTTCTCTTCGTCGGCTATCAGCCGTCGGTACACTGGGACGGGCGCTGATCGGAGGCGCGAAGGAGGTGAAACTGTTCCAGGAAGAGGTTCATGTGAACGCGCACATCATCCAGTTTCCGGGCATGAGCGGCCACGCAGATCAGGAAGGACTGCTCAAATGGGCGGGCAGTCTGCAGGCAAAACCGGACCGCGTTTTCGTAACGCACGGCGAAGATAAAGTGACGGAAATTTTTGCAGAAAAACTGTGGGACGAATTCCGCTACCCGGCGATGGCTCCGTTCTCCGGCACGGTATTTGACCTGAAAGAAAATGAATTCATCGAAAAAACCGTTGGCATTCCGATCCAGAAGGAAACAACGGCAAACGCAGGAACACTGCGCACGAGAAGCAGCGGAAATGCCGTCTTCGATCGTCTCGTTGCGGCTGGTCAGCGGCTGCTCACCGTCATTACAAGAAACAAAGGCGGTGCTAACAAAGACCTTTCGAAATTTGCCGATCAGATCAACAGTCTCTGCGACAAATGGGACAGATAAAGCAGTCCGGTGGCTGGAAGAAAGACTGTGCTATTAATATAGAAGAAAAACCGGAAGAAAGCAGGCGGCAGGGAAGCTGTGCTGCATCAGAAAAGAAAAAACAGAAGTGGATAAATTACAAACTCCCCGGGGTGAGCATTCCCCGGGGAGTTATTATAATAAAAAAGAGCAAGCGTAAAAAAAGTTATTTCTGGATAGCCTGTTCCAGTGCTTTTGCAAGCTGGTCTGGACATGATGTTCCGCGTCCGTTGCAGTCGATGCCTTTCATGCGGGAGATGGCTTCGTTTACGTCCATGCCCTCAACGAGTCTTGCAACACCCTGTGTGTTTCCGTTGCATCCGCCTACGAACTGTACGTTGTGTACTTTACCGTCTTCTACCTCAAACAGAATTTTTCTGGAACAGGTACCTTTTGTTGTATATTCCATCGATAAGATCCTCCTTTGTGAATAAAAAATTAGAACATTATCGTGAACTTCAGCCACGATAATTCTTCGGTTCCTGCTATTATACCATAGATTACGAAAACAGCAAAGAAAAAAGATACCACAGATCCAAAATTTATTGTATACTGTAACAGGAATTACAAAGAAACCAGAAGGAAAAGAAAATGGACTCCCGGAGTTTTCCGTTCTTACTTTAGCAGCTGACCGCTGACAAAAATGATTTCATAAAAGCAAGAACAGAAAGAATCGGGGAGTACATGTAAAGTTATTGGAGGATATCATAAACATGAAGTTAATCGGAATTATCGGTGCAATGGAAGTTGAAGTTGCAAGCTTAAAGGAAATGATGACGGATGTTACAATCCGCACGAAAGCATCCATGGAGTTCAACCACGGTTACCTGAACGGAAAAGAAGTGGTTGTTGTGCGTAGCGGAATCGGCAAAGTAAATGCCGGTATCTGCACCCAGATTCTTGTAGATGATTACGGCGTGGACTGTGTCATCAACACCGGAATTGCAGGCTCCCTGCGGAATGAAATCAACATCGGCGATATCGTCATCTCGACCGATGCTGTTCAGCATGACATGGATGTGCGCATCTTCGGATACCCGCTCGGCGAGATTCCGCAGATGGGTGTTTTAAGCTTCCAGGCAGACGAGCACCTCGCAGAGGTGGCAGAGGAAGTCTGCAAGGAAGTCAATCCGGAAATCCAGGTATTCCGCGGACGCGTGGTCAGCGGTGACCAGTTTATTTCCAGCAAAGAAGTGAAAAACCGTCTGATCGAAGAATTCAACGGTTCCTGCGCCGAGATGGAGGGCGCTGCGATTGCGCAGGGCGCTTATCTGAACAAGATTCCATACGTCGTACTCCGCGCCATCTCCGACAAAGCAGACGACAGCGCAACGATGGACTATCCGACCTTTGAGAGTGAGGCAGCCCGCCACTGTGTCAACCTGCTGCAGGAAATGGTAAAACGCCTGTAATCTAAAAAAAGCAAGAAGAAAAAATCGACAAACGGGCAGGCGAAAACCAGCGAAACCACGCGAACCGGCACGAAAGCAGTCCCCTGAAGGAACGAAAAATAAAAATTCACGTGAAAAAGCACAGAATCACAAAGAATTTGACGAACGTTTTTTGTTTCCAAATTTTTCCGGCGGTGCTATACTGTGGCACATCGGAACAAGAAGATGCTCACTACGGATTGCTCAGCAGTAAAACACTTGCTGTTTTGCTGCGTAAGAAAGTGATTCAGGTGTGAGCAGCCCTCCTTTTGCGAAGCAATTTTCAATGAGGGCTGCGAATGTTACAGTTCCCAGGTACCTGTGAACTGTAACACGTCTCCACTGCCGATATGCCAGCGGAAGAATCCTGTGCGCGCAAATTCTGCCGCGGATCCGCCGATGCACCGCAACGGAAGCACCGGCATATGATCATGACAGGCAAATTCAAAAATCATCAGGGGGAATAAGAATGCTGGAGTTTTGTGTGAAACAAAATGTGTTCTTATACGCAATGATAGCAGCAGGAATCGCCGGTGTGTGGTGCCTGTTCTGGAATAACCGTTTCTACACCCGGGCCATCCGCGATCTCGGAAGGCTGAAGGAACCAAAGTCGAAATGGACCAGGTCGGTGCTGGAAACGTGTCAGAGAAAAGCGCATCCCTTTTCGAATGCCGGGGCGTTTATGCGCAGCCAGATTGCACAGGGCAGGTCAGCGGGAATGGCAGTCCCGACGCTTCTGCGCGGAAGCCAGAATATGATCCTCACGGTTCTGGCGCTGTCGATTCTTTCGCTGTGGGCGATCTACCGATACCGTTATGGAGAGGCGGAGCTGATGCGCTACCTCGGAACGGGCACCGCGCTCGCCGGAGGCCTTGTCTTTTTCCGGCTCTGTCTGGATTTCGGCGGAAAAGAGGAAATTCTGCTGAACGGCTGGACAGACTATCTGGAAAATGAGTTTGCAGCGACGAAACAGAGTGCGGTGCTGGAAACCGTACAGCAGACCGAACGGCAGCCGGTGCAGGCGGAAACCATGGCACAGGCAGGAACCGGAGCGGCGAAAGCAAAAGCGCAGACTGCGGGAAGCGAGTCCGCCAAAGAGAGGAATGAACTGTTCGCAGATCCGGAAAAAGAAGCGAGGATTTCGAAAGTCAGGGAGGGCATCCGCCAGACCGCCGCGGCCGAGAGCAGGTTTGCCGGAATGCTGACGCCCGAGGAAGAGAAGCTGATGAGGGAGATTATCAGCGAATACGTGTAAATACCAGGGGATCAGGCCGGGGAGCATGGCATATCGACATGACCATATTTCCGAATCGGCAGTCCGCAGGTATCTAAGATAAAAATATTTCAGGCAGTGCCGTCTTTCAAAACAGACAGGCGGCACTGCTTTCCCGGATAAAGCAGAATCATCATCTGCAAAAGGAGGAACCAACATGAGACTTGTAATTCTTGAGGCAGAGTCACTGGGAAAGGACATGGATCTGTCCGGCTTTTCCCGTTTTGGAGAAGTGACAGTATATGAAAAAACAACGGAGGAGGAATGCCCGGAGCGTGTGCGGGAGGCGGATATTGTCATCTGCAACAAGGTGCGCATGTGCAGCCGCACCCTGTCCGGCGCGGAGAACCTGAAAATGATCTGCGTCACCGCAACCGGCATCAACAACATCGATCTCGATTATGTGAAGCGCCACAACATCGCCGTGACGAACGTCGCCGGCTATTCCACCGTCAGCGTGGCCCAGCACACCTTTGCGATGTACTTCTATCTGGCAGAAAAACTCCGTTATTACGATGATTACGTAAAAAACGGCAGCTACGCCGCCAGCAGTCTTTTCACCTGCATGGACAGACCGTTCACCGAGCTGGAGGGCAAGACGTGGGGCATCATCGGCCTTGGCGCGATCGGCAGAAAAGTGGCTTCGATTGCACAGGCATTCGGCTGCCGTGTGATCTATTACTCCACCTCCGGTGCACACGACGATCCGGACTACGAGCGGGTCGATCTCTATCGTCTGCTGAAGGATTCTGATGTGGTTTCCATCCACGCCCCGTTAAATGAGGCGACCGAGAACCTGATGAATATCGAAACGTTTGCCAACATGAAGCGGAACGCAATTCTGATCAACGTCGGCCGCGGCTCGATCGTGAATGAGCGTGACCTCTGCTGTGCCCTGCGCGAGGGCCTGATCGCCGGAGCAGCGCTCGATGTACTTTCCAGCGAGCCGATCCGCAGTGACAGTCCGTTGCTGAAAATGGCGGACGATGACCGCCTGTACATTACGCCGCACATCGCCTGGGCATCGAAGGAAGCCCGCACGCGCCTGATCGGACTGGTGCAGAAAAATATTGCTTCGTACCTGGAAGGCGGCATGGAAAACCGCGTGGTATAAAAGGGGTACAAAGCCAGGGACAAAATACATAAAAAGAGCCGGACATCCGACGGAACCGCAGAGGGGACTGTAAGAACAGCCGCTTCCAAGTTCCGCCGGATGCCCGGCTTTTGCATTTGCTTTATTGCTGCAAAAACGAGAGAACATTATTCCTCTGTAATCTGAATTTCCAGATAATCAAACTCCAGCGATTCAATAAAATTATCCTGTGTGAACCGCGTTTTCGATCTCCGTTTAAACTCCGAAATATTCGTATCGAGCCAGATCGGCTTCGCCAGATCCAGGCATCACAGATTTCATCGAGCGCACGGAAGACCTTGTGCGTTCTGGTATCCTCATCGTCGATGCAGACGGTAAGATCCTGAAGAACATGATTGTTTTCCACTAATTTTCCCCACATCTGAAACATATTAAAAATCCTCCTGAAAAGTACAAAGTGAACAGTGCATTTGGAACGACCGTGTTAATCGCTGGTAACGGTATGCAGTTCTTTAAAATCCTTCGGCGAGATCCCGTACTCTTTTTTTAAACGCGCGGTAAAAACTCGAATAGTCGTGAAATCCGAACAGCAGATACACCTTCGTGACCGGTACATCGCCGAGCAGCGCTTCACGGCACCTTGCCAGCCGCTTTTTGGAAATGTACTGGTGGATCGACATGCCGATTTCATCCTTGAAAACGTGTGCAATGTGATATTTGCTCACAAAAAGTTCCGCCGCCAGCCGTTCGAGCGACAGATCCTCGGACAGGTGCTCATCAATATAGAAACAGAGCTGTTCATACAGCGAAAGCTGCGCCTTCCGGGTGAGCGGGTGGTGCTGTTCATACACCGTGCGGTTGATCTGCATCAGCAGGTCGCTGACGTAGAGAAAAATCTGCGTCTCTTTTCCAAAATGATCGGACCGCATTTCCTCAATCAGTCGGATGGTGCGGTACTGGATCGTGTTGAACTCGACGGAATCGAGCGGGAACAGATATTTCTGATTTTCGACAGCGTATTCCATCAGGTAAACGTAGTCGGCGGAACGGGCGCGGAGCTGTTCTGCAAAAGCGGCGCTGACCCAGAACACAAAGCGGCGGTACGGCACAGACAGGTCGTGCATCACCAGATGATGCGGCACGCCGGGCGGAATCAGAAGAAGATCGCCGGGCGTCGGTGTGTAGAGCACTCCGTCGATTTCCAGTGAGATCGCCCCTTCGAGAAAGAGATAGAACTCATAATGCGTATGCGTATGTTCTTTTACGCCGGGCACATCGTCGGTGCTGTAATAGTATAACTCAAACGTATCCGAAATCATGTACTGCCGGGTGGCAAATTTCGTCTGCAGTTTTTCTTTCATAATAAAAGCATCCTTGCAAAAAAATGATATTTTTGAACCATAACAACAATTCCCAGCATATCACAAAACAGCAAGTTTTACAATGTATTCGGCAATCCGCACAATAGAAAAAAATAACCTGTCCGGTTATGATACAAGGGAATAAAATAAAAACAGAATGCAGAATAATTTTCAGATAAAGATCAAAACGGAGGAACAGCTATCATGAATCAGATTCTCGAACAGCTTGGAACATACGGCATTGTGCCGGTTGTCGTTTTACAGGATGCAGCAAAAGCAGAGCCGCTTGCCGAAGCTCTCTGCAAGGGCGGACTTGCCTGCGCCGAGGTGACCTTCCGCACCGATGCGGCAGAAGAATCCATCCGCATTATGAGCGAAAAATTCCCGGAGATGCTGGTGGGAGCCGGAACTGTGCTCACAATCGAGCAGGCGGACTGCGCCGTGAAAGCCGGAGCAAAATTTATCGTCAGCCCGGGCCTCAACCCGGAGGTAGTAAAATGGTGCCAGGCACACGAAGTACCAGTGATCCCGGGCATCGTGACCCCGACTGAGATGGAGCAGGCGATCGGTCTTGGGCTCACCATGGTGAAATTCTTCCCGGCAGAACCGGCAGGCGGACTGAAATACATCCGTGCCATCGCAGCACCGTACACCATGATGAAATTCATGCCGACCGGCGGCATCAACCCGCAGAATGTAAGAGAATACCTGGCATACGACCGCATCGCAGCATGCGGCGGAAGCTGGATGGTAAAAAATACGATGATTGAAAACAACGAATTCGACCGCATCGAAGAGCTGGTGAAAGAGGCGGTTGAGATCGTAAAGGAAAGCCGGACGTGACGACATCCTTCCCGCAGCCGCTGGGCACCGACCGTTGACCTCGAGCGTGATCCGAGATGGGGAAGAAACGAGGAGGGCTACGGCGGGGACCCTGCGCTGACCGGAAAAATGGCCGGCGCTTACATCGAGGGAATGCAGGGCGACGATCCAAAATATCTGCGCTGTGCATCAACCTGAAACACTTCTATGGAAACAACACCGAGGTCGGCCGCGGCTGGAAGAACTCTTCGATTGACCCGCGGAATAAATATGAGCTGTATCTCGAGCCGTTCCGCAGATGTATTGAGGAGAGCGGCGCAGAGGGCATCATGACGGCGTACAACAGAATCAACGGCACCGTCGGCGGAATGGTCCGGGAAAACATGGAAATCTCGGAATCCGTCATCATGAAACAGGCGGACCAGAAGATGTATGAAAATAAAAAAAAGTTCACGGTGAATCGCCGCAATGGATTGTCCCCGCGGGTCTTTTCGTGGTACAATGAAACATAACCGATAAAAAGAAAAACGAGCAGAACATGAACGAATTATATGAAATGATTGAAAAGAAAATCAAAGAATCCGGCTATCCGCGACCGATTTCGGGAAGCGATGTTTACGATGACATCTGCGACCAGATCGAGGGAAAAGAGAAAGGTTCCTATGTGGTATTATCGAAATTTGATGATGATGTGATTTTCGAGTACCACATCACGGTGATGGATGATGAATTCAACCTCGGCGTGCTGACGATGCGCACCCCGGAGGCGTGTTTGAGACTGATTTTGACCAGTAAAAGAGAAAAGAAAGAGGTTGTTACTTATGCCGAATGTTGAAAAAATCACAAAACAGACGGAAAATCCGTTCGTAAATCTTTACCTGGTGGAAGGGACAAACAAAGTAAACCATCACTTCCGCTATTACGTGGCTTCCCGCGCAAAATCCATCGAGCAGATGAAGATTAAAACAAGGAAAAATACGCCGGACGGTGTGCTGATGTACAGTCTGTACGGGGAAAAACGCGACAAAATTGTCCTGGTGCGCCAGTACCGCGTTTCCATTGATGACTACATCTACGAATTCCCGGCAGGCCTGGTGGAACCGGGCGAGGAGTTCCATGAGGCTGCCGTGCGCGAGATGCATGAGGAGACCGGTCTTACGTTTCACCCGTTGAAAGTAGATCCCTGCTACGAGAAACCGTTCTTCACCACAATCGGCCTGACCGATGAAGCATGCTCTGCCGTTTACGGCTGGTGCGAGGGCGAGATCAGCCGCAAATACCTCGAAGAGAGCGAAGTGATCGAAGTTGTCCTTGCTGACCGCGAGGAGGCAAAGAGAATCTTAAAGGAAGAAAATGTAGCAATTATGTGTTCTTATCATCTGATGCATTTTATTCATGATGAGGAGCCGTTTGCATTCCTGAAATAAGTGGAGGGGAGCCAGAAAAACACAACCCCTGGAAGTTCTTAGCACGAACTGCCAGGGGTTGTGTTTTTCTGACTCCCATTTACGTTGTGGGGGACGGGATGGTGAGGACTCAGGTGTAGTATTGGGCCTGGGTTTCGTAAAGATTGGCGTAGATGCCGTGGTTTGCGAGGAGGGTGTCGTGGGTTCCGTCTTCGGCGATGCGGCCGTGGTCGAGGACGATGATGCGGTCGCAGAATTTGCAGCTGCTCATGCGGTGGGAGATGTAGACGGCGGTTTTGCCGGAAATCATCTGGCTGAACTGTTCGTAGATTTCAGCCTCAGCGATCGGGTCGAGGGCTGCGGTCGGCTCGTCGAGGATGACGAACGGGGCATCCTTGTAGAGGGCGCGGGCGATGGCGGTGCGCTGGGCCTCGCCGCCGGAGAGGTCGACACCGGAGCCGTTGTTGTTGTAAAGGCGGGTGCGGACGCCCTGCGGGAGTTGCTGTACACGGTCGGTGAGACCGACTTTTGCAAGAGAGGATTGCAAAGCAGCTTCATCAATCTCGGTTCCGGCGGCGATGTTTTCGTCGAGCGGGAGGGAAAACAGGTGGAAATCCTGGAAAACGACGGAGAATGCCTGCGTGTACTCTTTGTAGCTATATTTGCGGATGTCAATGCCATTCAGGGTGATGTAACCTGAAGTTGGCTCATACAGGCGGCAGAGCAGCTTGATGAGTGTTGTCTTTCCGGCTCCGTTACGGCCAACGAGGGCGGTTTTTTCGCCGACGGCAAAGGACAGTGTCACATGTTCGAGTACCGGAATATTCGTACCGGGATAAGAGAATGAGACATCGTGGAATGCAAATTCGTACTGGCCGTCGTCGCGTTTCTCAATCGGCAGTGTACCGTCGTAGACCATAGACGGCTGCGCAATGAAATCCTCATAGGTCGAGAGATAGGAATTGATATAGTCGAACTCCGATCCGGTTGCGAGAAATGTCTGAAGATCACTCATGGCGCGTGTCACGGAACCGGCATACAGAAGAACATCCCCAATGGGGAGAACGCCGTACAGAGCCTGGCGCCGATCACAAGGTACGCAGCGAAATTGGAAAGGAGCGAAAGCAGCGCGTTTTTTCCGTCTGTGATGGCGGAGAAGCGGGCGAAGTCGAGGTACATCGGCAGAAAGTGTTCCATGGCTTTTCCAAACTGTACGTCGAGAAAATGATCGAGATGACCGATGCGGATATCGTCCGCGCGCCGTTCTTCAAGCATCACATTAACGAGATAATTGGCAACCGAGTTGGAATGGTCGTTGCCCTGGTTCAGCTCTATCTTTTTCTGCGTACTCCTGCGGTTGATGCGGGAGGAAAGTGCAAGCTGCACACCACAGAGCAGGAGCAGTGCAAGCATCGAAAACGACGAGGTGAAAAAGTTATTCCTGCTGCTGTCGGACAGAAGAAACAGACGGAGCAGGAAAAACAGGGCATAGAGAACCGAGAGCAGGGAAGTGATCAGCGTATGAATGACAATGAGCTGGTCACCCACATTTCCCGATCCCATGGAGGAGACGTTGGTGCGCCGGATGGCATCCATCGTCTCTGTTTTTTCGAATTTCTCAAACTCCAGCTCCAGCGCCTTTGCGGTGATTTTCTGTTCCGTGCGTGCAAGACAGAGTTCTTTTTGGCCGTCGAGATACTGACGGCAGATTTTTTCAAACAATCCCAGCCCATACTGCGTAAGCAGAAAGACGACAACAGTATACAGACAGGCGCGGTACGACTTTGCAAGCAGTAAATTCAAAATTCGCGCCGAGAAAAACAAGGAGAGATACGGCAGCGTTGCAGCTGCAAAAGCGCTTCCGAGAAGCCAGAACAGCACGCGGTGATTGCCCTGGCTCACCATAGTTAAAAAGCGGCAGATGGCATGAAACCGTTCTTTCATTTTCATCAGATATCTTCCTCCGTTTCCTGATAATACTGGCTCTGCACCTCAAACATATGCGCATACGATCCGCCAAGGGCAATCAGCTCATCGTGGGTTCCGCATTCTTTGATCTTTCCGTTTTCGAGAAACAGGATCGTATCGCAGAAGCGTGTCGATGCAAGACGGTGCGAGATGAAAAGCGCAGTCTTATTTTTCAGCAGTGTGCTGTAGGTTTCGTACATTTTATTTTCCGAGATTGCATCGAGCGCAGCCGTCGGCTCATCGAGCAGGAGCAGATGGCAATTTTTATAGAGTGCCCGCGCCATCATCAGTTTTTGCATTTCACCGCCGGAAAGCGTAATGCCGTCGTCCGCCATATCCTTGCCAAGATAGGTTTCTTCTTTCTGCGGCAGACTTGCAATTTTTTCCCAGAGTCCGGCGCGGATGAGTGCTTCTCGGCAACGGTTACGATCGGTCTCTTCCAGTGGGGAGCAGCTCACATTTTCTGCAATCGAAAACGAGAGTGCAAACGGGTCCTGAAAGACCGCCGCGATTGCTTTGTAATACTGTGCCGGATTCAGACTGCCAAGGGGAATGCCGTTGATGGTGATATTCCCTTCCGTTGGCTGATATAGCCCGCAGATCAGCTTGACAATGGTGGATTTTCCGGCGCCGTTGATGCCGACAAGTGCCGTATGCTCGCCCGCATGGAGTGTAAAACTGACATCATCGAGGATCCTTTTATCGCCGCCCGGATGGGAAAACGAGACGTGGGAAAAGCAGATTTCCAGCGGTTTTTCTTCCGCAAGTTCCGGCCGGAACGGCAGCGTGTGGCCTGCAGGGAACGGGAGATCGAAGAATTCCCGCAGCCAGCGGATCTGCTCGAGACAGAGCACGGATTTGGAGAGCGCGGCGGTGATCTCGTTAAAATATGAAGAAAAACCGGAGACGGCACCGAGCGCAAGCACAAAGCCGGATACGGTCATCGTGCCGTGGGATAGACGGTAAATCAGAAAGCCATAGCAGATTCCGTCGCGCAGAAGCTGTAGTGTAAGTGTCAGCAGATCATTTGCAAAGTAGGCGCTGCGGATGCGGAACAGAATTTTCTGATACCGCTTGTTGAGCTGGCGATAAACACCATCGAGCCATCCGTTCAGCTGATACAGACGGATATCCTTTCCGGCGGATGTGTTGTACGACTGTTTCTGGAAATAGCGCTGCGATACTTCAATTTCAGACAGATCGTCTCTGCGGCGGACTTCGTAAGAAGCCGCGCGGCGGTAGCTGAGAAACTGCAGAACCGAGAGCACAAGCAGCAGAAGAATGATAGCCGGATGGACGGTTCCGATCAGTCCTGCGTAGAGAATCAGCCCAAGAAACGAAGAATAAATTGTGACATCGTATCGGAACATGCCTTCCACGCCGACCCAGTTGCTGCAGGTGGCTCCGACGGCTTTTTCGGCGAGCTGCAGCGTTTTTGGTTCTGTCAGAACCGCATAATCTATCTGCATGAAATGACAGAGAAGGCGGCGCGTAAAAAAGCCGGTCCGGAATTCGGTATACTGCCAGGCGTTCCGCGATTGCAGAAAGGTGTGGCTGACAAAAACAACGGCATAGCAAAGAAAGAGAACGAGCGTTCCAAGTGCAAATCCGGAAAAGCCGCTGCTCTGTTCCAGAAACAGGAGAATCCCGGCAGGAAGCAGAATCCCGAAAAAGCCGGTGAGCACCTGTGAGACGATTTCGAGTGCCTGAAAGAGAAACGGCTTTTTGCTGTAATGCCACAGCTCCCGATGAATATAAATGTAGTTAGACCATAATGAATACATAAAGACCTCCTCTGTCACATGTCTTTCGTGAACTGTAGTTATCCTACCATATTCATGCAAAACACGGGGGAAAAGTACGTAAATGGAACAAAAAAGAACGCGAACAGCAAAAAAAGTGTTCACGTTCTGCAAAATTTTTCTGTAGAATCATCGGACAAAATCAAAAAATTCTGGAAAGAGCTTTTTACAGCGGCAGCATAATCTCCGTCACGAAAACGCCGGGCTCGTTCTGCCGGTTGATATATCCTTCGTACTTTTCCACAACAAGATTGATCCGTTTCAGCCCATGCCCGTGATTTCCGCGCTTCGTGGTGATATACTCGCTGTCCAGCTTCCGCACAGTATCCTTTGTTGCATTCGTAACGGAAATATACAGCTGGTTTTTCAGCACACCAATATAAAGCCGGATATAGGGATCCGCAAGGCCCTCGCATGCTTCCACCGCATTGTCAATCAGATTTCCGATCAGCGCGCAGAGATCAATATCACTCACCGTAAGATTGGCCGGGCAGGCTGCCTTGTAATCCACGCGGATGCCGTTCTTTTCGGCGAGTGAAATTTTGGAATTTAAAATCGCATCGAGATTCACATTCCCCGAGTCGCAGAGCTGGTTGACCTGATCGAGATCATTTTCGAGCAGCCCGAGATATTCCTGCAGCTTATCATACTGTCCCATCTCAACATATGCCTTCATTGACTGCAGATGATTGTGGTAATCATGGCGCCAGCCGCGCATTGTCAGATAGATATTCTGCACTTCCTCGACCTGGCGGGCGAGAAGCTGGTTCTGGTATTCGATATTTTTGCGTTCCAGATAATGGGATAAAAATGGAATGTGCGCCATGAAACATCACCTCGGTTCGTTCGGAATTGGAAATTAAAAAATGCAAAACCTTTAAAACGCATTCGGCCGGTAAAACTGCAGGAACGCATGGTTGAGTGATGCATAGCATCCGCGGCTGACCGGAATTTTTGTTCCGTCCGACAAGAGACATTCCGTCCGCGTGATCCGCTCCACATGAGCGAGATTCACAAGATAACTCCGGTGTGCGGCCGCAAAACATTCCCCCGTCTCACCAGAAGCCTGCCATGCGGCAGAAAGTTCTTCGCGGAACTCCGACAGATTTTTCTTAAAAGTTTCCATTCCGGCGGCTGTATGCAGCGTCAGATAATGATTATCGGATTCCACAAAAGCAGGTCGGAGAGAAACAGCTTCTGCGTCTCCCCGCCAAGTGAAAGCAGCAGATGCGGCTTTTCCTGTCCGCGCATCGCCTGCAGCTCCTCGAGCAGCGGAAACAGTGTATCCTCTGTCACCGGCTTTAAGAGATACCGGAACGCCTGCACCTCATATCCTTCGAAAACATATTCTTTATGATTCGTCAGAAAGAGAATCGGCACCTCACTGTCCGTTTCACGGATTTTCCGCGCCAGCGCCATGCCGTCCATTCCGCCGAGATCAATATCGAGAAAGATGAGATCAAACGGATACGAGCCGGGATACTGGAACAGAAAAGCGGCGGAGTCTGAAAAGGCTTCCACGGTCAGAGGAAGCCTTTTTCGCTCCGCAAAGGTGCGGAGCAGCAGTTCCATCCGGGAACGCTGCGCCGGTTCATCTTCGCAGTAAGCAATTCTCATGTTATTCACCCAAACATTTTTTGAAGAAGTTATCGTAAACGGTAATCATTTCCTCGGTCCAGAATGCGGCACCGCCGTGGTCTGCGCCGCGAAGAAGATACAGCTGTACATCTTTTCCGGCATCCTTTAATGCGTGGTAGAGATCGACACTCTGCTGGCAGAACACCATCGTGTCCTTGGTGCCGTGTGCGATCAGCATCGGCGGGAAATCCTCGTTCACGTATGTTTTGGAGCAGGCTGCCTTAGCCTCCTCAAGATGCTCGGTAATGTCATAGCCCATCAGCATGCCCTCCGGCTGTCTGGTTTCTGATGGTTCAGCGTTATCGGATAGCCGTACGGCAGTGTCACATCAACAGCTCCGTACAGATCGATAATACCGCATACCTCGCAGCTTTCCTCATTGATCGGCTCGTCAAGTTTTCCGCTCTTTGCGGTCATGCCGGCAACGGAAGAAACCTGTCCGCCGGAAGAATCTCCCATCAGGAACATCTGCGATGGATTCAGCTTGTATTCCTCCGCATGCGCACGCAGAAAACGTACCGCATTTTTTGCGTCGATGATCTGCGCTGGGAAATGTGCGATTCCGCTGTGACGGTATTCGACGATTGCAACAACGTAGCCGCGCTGCGCCAGACGGGCGATCATGCCGACCTTCTGGTAGACATACTGTTTCATCCAGCGGATCCCTGAATAAATGTGATGCACGGCCAAGTGCGCTCCGGGTGCGCCATCTGGAATGGTGTGAAAATTTCCAGATGAAGATTGTGCGCCTCGTCGTAGACAACTTCATGCGCATAGCGGATCTCAATTTCCTCTCCGGTCACCGGAATTTCCACGGCGCCGTCTACCGCGTCTGTGTAGTCCGGCATTGTCTCATACGTGTAGTTTGATGGTTCAATGATCATGTGTAAAAACCTCCTTTTTCAAAAACCCATTTTTCGGTCCGAAACAGCAATCCACAGGATTTACGATTTCTTCGACTCCTCATATGATTTTAACTCGGAAAGCGCCTCACCTGCAAGTGGATACAGTGCAATAATGTTGAAAATTGTCATCAGCCCGATGCCGACATCACCAAGATCCCACACAAAAGTGTATGCGGCAATACCGCCGATAAACAGCATTACAAGTGCAAGAACCTTGTAAGCGGTCTGGAAACACCACTTGTCACCGAACAGGTAGGCAACGTTGCTTCTGGCATAGAACAAAATGCCGAGGAACGTGGAAAAGCTGAACAAAAACAGCGTAAGTGCAATGAAAATCACACCGAATTTTCCCAGATGATACTGCATGGCGGTCTGCAAGAGATCCATGCCGGAAAGGCCATTAATCAGATCCTTTGGTGCAAGCAGCATAATCATTGCGGTGCAGCTGCAGATGACGATTGTGTCAACAAAAACGCCGAGCGCCTGTACAAGGCCTGCTTTGGCCGGGCGGTCACATTCTGCGGCGCAGCGGCGCATGGAGCGGAGCCGGAACCGGCTTCATTCGAAAACAGACCACGCTTTACACCGTTCATCAGAACAGCACCAAAACCGCCGGCTGCCATCTGACGAAGTCCGAAGGCTTCCTCAAAAATGCGTGCAAACACAGAAGGAATCTGACGGAGGTTGACTGCGATGATAAACAGTGTGATAAAGAAATAGCAGACTGCCATGACAGGAACTATAAAATCCAGCACCTTTACGGTTGCATTTTTCCGCAGTACGATGATTGCAGAAAGAATCACCAGCATGATACTGGTGTAAAGCGGCGGAATGGAAAATGCATTTTTAAAAGAAGAAGCCACGGAGTTGCTGATTACCTGACTGATACCGCACCAGCAGATCAGACCGGCAATGGCAAACAGAACAGCCGGCAGAACGTATCGTTTTTTCTTCTTGAGGTGGTCTTCAACCAGATCGTGAATGTAGTAGCAGGACCGCCGCGGTAGCCGCCGTACAGAGGATCTTCTTCTTTGTGAAGCTGTGCGAGCGTAGCTTCGATAAACGCGGTAGACGAGCCGATGATAGCCGTCACCCACATCCAGAACACAGCACCTGCGCCTCCGGCGGAGACTGCAGCGACAACGCCGACCAGATTTCCCATACCGACACGCGTTGCGGTGGAAACGATCAGTGTCTGAAAAGAAGAAAGGCTGCTTTTTTCATTTTTCTTTTCCGACAGGGCACGGATCATGTCCGGGAACAGACGGATAGGAAGAAAACGTGTCCGGATCGTAAAATAGATGCCGGTTGGGATCAGCAGAAGAATCAAAAGGGAGATTCCGAGACTGCCGCCGCCCGGGAGCGGAATCGTAAAAAGATCGCCCCAGAGAAAGTTGTAGACTGTGGTGATGAGATTGACAATCATGTTTTCAAAAACCCTCATTTCAAAATATTTGCGGCACTGTGAAACGTCAAAGCATAAAGCACCGTTACCTGCTATTATATCGGTTTCTGTTTGGAATGTAAAGAAGGGAAGAGAAAAGATAAGAGGCAAATATCAGCTTTTTCCGAAACCAGAAAAAGTTGATATCTGCCTCTTAAAAATTTTTCAGTCGTATCAAAAGATCAGCCTGCGAGATGCAGCATCTCGATCAGGAACAGCCAGCTCAGGCCATAGAATGTAACGACAGCGACAAGGTCGTTGACCGTCGTGATGAGCGGACCGGAAGCAACCGCCGGATCGATGTGGATCTTTTTGAAGAACAGCGGAATGCAGGTGCCGACGGCACTGGAAATCAGCATTGCCAGCAGCAGTGCGATGCCGATGCAGGCGGAAACGGAAAATGCGAACATCATGGTCTTTCCCTTGAATAAGAAGATGAAAAGTCCGATGACAGCAAAGGACAGAACACCAAGCAGAAGACCATTGCAGAAACCGATGCGCATTTCCTTGAAAACAAGCTGTAATTTCTGTTTTCCGGTCAGGGACTCATCCATCAGGACACGGATGGTAACAGCCAGGGACTGGGTACCAACGTTTCCGGCCATGTCAAGGATCAGGGACTGGAAGGTCATGATGATCGGAAGGGTTGTGACAACCTGTTCGAAAATACCGACTACAGAAGAAACCAGCATGCCAAGACCGAGCAGGATGATCAGCCATGGAAGACGTTTTTTCATACTGTCTTTTAACGGCTCTTTTAAATCCTCCTCTGCGGTCAGACCTGCGAACATCGCGTAGTCCTCACCCATCTCATCATCAACCAGGTCGATGATGTTTGATGATGTGATGACACCGAGCAGGCGGTTGTCATTGTCGAGGACCGGAATAGAATCCTCGGAATAATCCTTCAGTTCTTCGATACACTCGTTGATCGGCTCCTCTGCATATACGTACGGGTAAGAAGTTACGGTCAGATCCTCGAGCGTCTCGTCGCGTCTTGCGATGATCAGGTTTTTCAGATCGATCGCTCCGTAAAATTTCTGCTGCGCATTGACAACAAAGATGGTAGAGATGTTGTCGTTCTTTGCGGCCTGATCGATCAGGCTGCTCATCGCCTGTTTGACATTCAGATCCTCGCGGATGATGATGCAGTTTGTCGTCATGCGGCTACCGATTTCATCTTCATCGAAGGAGGCGATCATCTCAATATCGTGGCGTACTTCCGGATCGAGCAGTTCGATCAGAAGTTTTTTCTTTGCTTTGTCGAGTTTCTGCAGAACCTCGGCCAGTGCATCGGTCTCCATTTTGGAGAGGATGGAAGCGGCTTTTTTGACATCCATCTCTTCGAGGTACTCGGCTACGTTGTCGGATTCAGCATACTCAAAAATATCGGACAGCATGTCCGTGTCCAGAATGCGGTACAGTTTGCATCGCTCCGGAACCGTTAAAAGCGGCAGAACATCTGCCAGGTCATTTTCGTGGTAATCTTCCAGGCGGCTGCCCATGACAGCCGGAGAAGAGTTACTGCGGATTGTATCCAGGATCTCCTGGGTATAATCCTGTACTCGTTTTTCCATTTTTTCGTTATCCTCCATTCTTTTTTTTGACAGCAGAAAAAACATGCGTGCTGTCGGTGCGAAAAAGCATGTTGGAACCCTCACAGGGCAGTAAAAGCACACGAAAAAAGAACCAGAGAATTACGTTTCAAAACTGGTTTGGATCATGTGTCTTACTTCGGGTTTTCATAGGATAAGAAGGGAAAATATTTAAGATTAAAGCAGGACAGAAGGATGGCCGTCATCCTGCATATTTTCCGGTTCCCGTCCTATGCTGGTACTTCGCCCATGAGAATCACAACTATCCATTCTGTTCACCTGCCTTTTTTTAGAAATTTTTTGATCAAACAGCCGTTTTTGCCGGTCTGTTTCGCTTGAAATACGGGATTCAAAAATCATCCCTCAAGTATTCTAACTGCTTTCCAGAAAAAAATCAATTCCTATTTTGGTAAAATTTTCGCAACATTCTTATCTCGTTTCTGTTTCTCCTCGTAAAGCATTGCATCCGCATGCGCGAGCATCTCCGGAAGTGTGGAATCCATGTCTTTCGGAAGCAGATAAAAGCCGGTGGAAACGGTAATATTATATGCTTTTTCGTTCGTTCTATTAAAAATGTCGAATGCGGAGTGCAGCGTCCGGTACAGATCCCTGGACATTGTTTCGTCGGAACACGGAACAAGATATGCGAATTCATCGCCGCCGATGCGTCCGCAGACACCGCGTTTGCCGATGGAATCCTGCAGAAACTGTCCGACAAGGCGGATGGAGAAGTCCCTTTCTTCATGCCCGTATCGGTCGTTGATGATCTTTAAATTATTGAGATCCGCATAGACGGCAAGCAGGATGTGCTAAGAAAATAATTGCAATTGTCTAAAAAATGTTTGAGCTCTGAATTCACAGACAAAACTTTATAGAAACTTAAGATTTCCTTTGCGGACCTAAAGATTCCTTTGGTACAGTAAGGATGAAAACAAAAGACATCTGGCAACTTGAGGGAATTTGCGGTACAATCATCTTTGAATCATGTGGGAGGTCCGGCGCGGAAAAAAAGTGCCGGAAAAGAAAAAATGAAAGGTGGAGAAAGAAGAAATGTACAACATTTTAGTATGTGATGATGATAGAGAGATTGTAGACGCCATTGAGATTTATCTGACCCAGGAGGGCTATCATGTGCTGAAAGCATATGACGGCATGCAGGCCATCCAGATGCTCGAGAGGGAGGAGATTCAGCTGCTGATTATCGACGTCATGATGCCGAAACTGGACGGCATCCGTGCGACGCTGAAAATCAGGGAAAAGAGCAGTATTCCGATCATTATTCTGTCCGCAAAATCAGAGGATGTGGACAAAATTCTGGGACTGAACATCGGCGCGGATGATTACGTGACGAAGCCGTTTAACCCGCTCGAGCTGGTGGCGAGGGTGAAATCTCAGCTGCGGCGCTACACGAAACTTGGAAATCTTCCGGCGGACGACGGAGAAAATGTGTATCAGGTCGGCGGGCTTCTCGTCAATGACGATTTAAAAGAAGTCAGCGTCGAGGGCGAACCAGTCAAACTGACCCCGATCGAATACAACATTCTCCTGCTGCTGGTAAAAAATCCAGGCAAGGTATTTTCGATTGAGCAGATTTATGAGAGTATCTGGAACGAGGAAGCGATCGGTGCGGATAATACAGTTGCGGTTCATATCCGTCACATCCGCGAGAAAATCGAAATCAATCCGAAGGAGCCACGCTATCTGAAGGTTGTGTGGGGAATTGGATATAAAATTGAAAAACAATAGCTGCGGAGCATCCGGAGACATGAAGTGAACAAGGAGTGAAGAGTGTGAAAGAAAAAAAACTGTACAGCCTGACGGGAAAGCTGGTGGTTTTTCTTCTGCTGATTATTTTTGCGGCCGGCACATCATTTGGAGTGATCCAGACATTGATGCTTTCCAATGTCGGCCTGACACCGAACGCGGCAGCAAAGAAATACAGCTTTGAAGAGACAACCGCATGCGGCACACTGGTGCAGCAGCAGTTTCATAATATCATGAGCTACTACAATGATATGGGAAAATTTGTACAAACGGCCGTTACGACGGGAAAAAAGAGATCGATTACCGTGCTTTTGTGACCGATGGGGAGCAAAGCGGCGGTGACAGTACAACGTACACCATTGACCAGCTTGGCAAGATGTACGATGATGGCAGCAGCGCAGACCTCAATGGGGTGGCAGCGTATACCGCAGACAATTATGCGACGAACGATGCCGGAATTGACAAAGAAGCCTATCTTGCATACGAAGATGGAACTGACGTGAGCCAGGAAACAGAAGAGACGGATGTAGCCGCATTGAGCGCGGCAGATGCAGAGACGTTTGACAGCTTTTCCCCGGACGGCGAGGTCTATTTTCCTTCCGAGAATGCAGTCAAAAGCCTGAAAGAGAAAAAAATTGATCCTGCTGATGTTTCCTCCCAGTTCCTGTATCTCTACGATCAGGGAATGAGCCTGGAAACGCAGAAGACGAAAGCGGGAACGTACCTCTATGAGTACGCGGCGGCAAATCCGAAGACGGTCTCCATCCGCGATTTATATATGACACTTTCCGGTGTTGCAGAAGAGGTTGCGGACTTTAAAAATCAGGAGAGCAATAGCAACATCGATTCGGACGATTCCAATCTCTGGTATTGTCTGGAAGATCAGGAAGGAAATGTCTATACGAATGTGGCATCCTGGGAAAACGGTTACACGATGGCGGTTGCACAGAAACTCTCCTATCCGTTCGCCTTTGGTATCGATCGGACCGACGGTGCAGACAAATTCCGTTCTCTTGCAGATAGAAAAAACAGTCCGGCTGTGGAGGTTGCCAGAAGCTATCTGCAGAGCAGCCAGGCTGCGGACAACTATCAGAAAGTGTTTGTTGCACTTGATCCGGATCTGGAAGCAAGTGATTATTTCTCACAATACAGTGAGATTTACAGCCAGTGGCTGTCCAAAATGAAGCTCCTTCTTGTGATGATCGGAGCTGGCGCAATCGGAACTCTGGTCTGCCTGGTTCTGCTTACACTTCAGGCGGGACGGAATGGAAAAAATAAAGAAATCCACCTTTACTTTTTTGACCGGTGGTACACAGAAATTGCGGCAGCTGCAGCAATTCTGATTGTCATGGGAGCGATTGGTATCGTTACTGTCTGCATGGAGCTTTCCTACAGCGGTGTCCATTCGTTCCGGGATTTCAACGGAAACTACATTTATAGTGGCTCGTATGGAAATGAAGCAGATACGTGGCGGAGCTGGTGACAGCATCGGGTATTCTCGGCGGATTTCTTATCATGCTGATTCCGTATTGTTCTCTGGTACGCCGGATCAAAGCGCATAATGTCTGGAAACAGTCGTTTGTGTATCAGGCCGGTCATCGTGTGGTATCCGTTGTAAGAACCTTTTATGAGGACAGAAAAAAGTCCGAGCGTACGGTTCTTATGTTCTGTGTTTTCTGCGGGGTACAGATTGTTCTCTGCTGCGGCTTCGGCAACTTCGGAGTTTTTCTGACGATGGTGATGGATGCAGCAGTTTTGTTTCTTCTTCTGCGTGAAGCCTCGGGAAGAAAACAGATTGAGCAGGGATTGAAAGAGATTGCGGCAGGTGACCTGGATTACAAAATCGATCCAACGAGTTTGCATGGGGACGAAAACCTTCAGCTTGCCGGAATTGTGAATTCGCTTGGAGAGGGAATGAAAGCGGCGGTGCAGGAGCAGATGAAGAGCGAACGATTAAAAGCAGATCTGATCACGAATGTATCGCATGACATCAAAACACCACTGACTTCTATTATTAATTATGTTGATCTGCTGAAACGTGAAAATATAGAAAATGAGAAAGCAAAAGCTTACATCCGTGTGCTGGATGAAAAGTCACAGCGTTTAAAACAGCTGGCGGAGGATCTTGTTGAAGCATCGAAAATCAGTTCCGGAAACATTAAACTGGAATTTATGAACCTGAACCTGAACGAACTTGTACAGCAGGTGAACGGAGAGTTTGCCGAGCGGTTTGAAAGCCGTAATCTTGATCTGATCTGTATTCTTCAGCCGGAGCCGCTTCTGATCTGTGCGGACAGCCGCCGCATCTGGCGTGTGCTGGAAAACCTGTACGTAAATGTCTGCAAGTATGCGATGCCGGGGACAAGAGTTTATGTGGATGCGATCCGGAAAGATGGGAAAATACAGTTTTCCATCAAAAATATATCAGAAAATGCGCTGAACTGTGAGGCAGATGAGCTGACGGAGCGGTTTATCCGCGGTGACGTCAGCCGAAGTACGGAGGCAGTGGTTTAGGGCTTTCCATTGCAAAGAACCTGACCGTTCTACAGCATGGCACGTTTGATATTTATCTGGATGGCGATCTGTTCAAGGTGACAATTACGTTTGATGAGGTTGTAAAAGAGAAAAAGCCGGAGACTTCCGGGTACACAGCAAAGCCGGAAAAGCCGGAAGAAGATCTGGAAAAGCCTTCTTCAGACACGATCTAGAAGAATAAAAATTTCATAACTGTTCAGAGCAATACAAAATGAAAGAAAAAAACGCCCTGCCGGAAACCACATATTCTGTGTGTTTCGGCAGGCGTTTTGATTTACGCGAGCAACGAGCCAAAGTCCGTGCTTGCACGAGACCTTGGCGACTGCCGCGATAACTTGAGAAACTCGCGGAGCGTGTTTCTCATAGTTGAATTGCTTGTAACTGCTATTTTGACGAATTATCTGTCTCTTTATCAGATTTTTCTTCTGTGACCTCAGCGTGCTCAGTCAGAGGACTTGGTCTGTCCATGGCCTCCAGTGCGCGTAAGGATTCTTCTTCCGGTGTCAGAACCTCGTTTTCTTCCTCAGGCATATAGAATGGGAAAATTTTGTTTACAAAGAACCAGGAGCATCCAAGCGCTACCGTGGAAAAGCCCAGAAGGAACATCAGAAGAATCAGATAGCTGACAATCTTTGTCGTGGAGAATACATAGATCAGCAGCGGACAGAGATTGACGAGCAGGATCATGATGGTCCACGGCAGGTGGCGGATTGCCATCAGGATGGAGTTCTTGATCGTGTTTTTTACAGTATTGTCAAAGCGGCTCAATACCGGAAATACATAGGAAAGTACCATGGCCTCGAAAAGGATCAGTACCAGGAAAACAAAACGCAGGTAGGTGATGGTACCCGGCATTCTCATGACCAGCAGAAGATCAAGAATCAGAACAATCAGAACCGCCAGCAGGATGAGCCAGATGGCAGTTGCCTGCTTGAAGTTTTCGCGGAAGGATTTCCAGTAGGTACGGAAGATATACGTCTCCTCATTTTTGATCATCTTCAGCGTGACGTAGTACATTGCTGTGAAATTGGCGCCGATTGTCACAATCGGGATACACATAATAAGGAAAATAATGTTCAGCATCATCAGGTCGAAGACACGGCCCATAATCTGCGAGAACTTACTGTCCAGGCTGAAAAAACTCATAATTTGTTCCTCTTTTCTGTTGAATTAAGTGTGCCGCCGATTAACGTTCCGGCTGGCAGATATCATAGAAAAGTATAGCGAATTTTTCAGAAAAATGCAATGAAGAGAATATAAACTTTTCGTTTCGTCATTTTGTATAAGAGTGAACATTTTGTTTGTGCAAAGTGGACAGAAGAGAACGGTTCGAGAAAATCCGAAAGCAGAATTGCCAATCTGCCGGAGGAAAGTTTGTGTAATTGTGGCATGGTCGAATGCGGGTAGAAAAGGTATACTAGTCCCATAAGCAAGAGAGATGCAAATGCAAAACTCATAATAAAACGCATGATGTTCATTTAGGAGGATTCAAAAATGGCAAGTTTATCTTTACAGCACATTACAAAAAGATATCCGAACGGTTTTGAAGCAGTAAAAGACTTCAACCTGGAAATCGCTGACAAAGAGTTTATCATCTTCGTAGGACCATCTGGATGTGGTAAATCTACAACACTTCGTATGATCGCAGGTCTTGAGGAGATCTCCGATGGTACTCTGAAAATTGACGATAAAGTAGTAAACGATGTAGAGCCGAAAGACCGTGATATCGCAATGGTATTCCAGAACTACGCTCTGTATCCGCACATGACCGTATATGATAACATGGCATTCGGTCTGAAACTGAGAAAAGTTCCGAAAGATCAGATCGACAAACAGGTTAAAGAAGCAGCTAAAATCCTTGACCTGGAGAAACTGCTTGACCGTAAACCGAAAGCTCTTTCCGGTGGTCAGAGACAGCGTGTTGCTATGGGACGTGCATCGTACGTGATCCTAAAGTATTCCTTATGGACGAGCCTCTGTCAAACCTGGATGCAAAACTTCGTGTACAGATGCGTACCGAGATTTCCAAACTGCATGAGAGACTGGGCGCTACCATCATCTACGTAACACATGACCAGACCGAGGCTATGACACTTGGTACCAGAATCGTTGTTATGAAAGACGGAGTTGTTCAGCAGGTAGATACCCCGCAGAACCTGTACAACGCACCGGGCAACCTGTTCGTTGCAGGATTCATCGGATCTCCGCAGATGAACTTCCTGGATGCAAAAGTAAAAGTTAACGGAAACGACGTTACTCTTACTGTTGGTAAATACAACATGAAACTGCCGGCTTCCAAAGCAAAAGCTGTTATCGACGGCGGATATGACGGAAAGACCGTTGTTATGGGTATCCGTCCTGAGAACGTACATGATTCTCAGATGTTCATCGAAACTTCCAAAGACAGCGTAGTTGAGTGCAAGATCAACGTATACGAGCTGTTAGGTGCAGAAGTTTACCTGTACTTCGATTGCGAAGGCTTCCCAATGACAGCCCGCGTAGATCCTCGTACAACTGCAAGAAGCGGTGATACCGTTAAATTTGCTCTGGATATGGAGAAAGTTCATCTGTTCGACAAAGAGACAGAGATCACCATTACCAACTAATCCATATGAACATCAGCGCGTATGCGCAAACATAGAGAAAAGGATCGACATCCGTTCGGATGCCGGTCCTTTTTGCATATGCACCGCCCTCCTTTTGCGAAGCAAAAAATAGTTGCCAATGAGAAAAAAATAAGCTATAGTTATAGATAAGACGCACCCTGGAGTAAAATACGCCAGGAGAAAGGAAGTGGCAGATTTGGTAATCAAGTCAGGTATTACAGAAAACCCTTGATGAATTAAAGAAATATTACGAGAATTTAGATTTATGTGTGAACGAATACGGATGGTGTTCTGCTGGTGACCACATTCCCGG
>ENA-OQMZ01000119-OQMZ01000119.1-human-gut-metagenome-genome-assembly--contig:-NODE-119-length-32289-cov-2.253560_pt1 | contig 32289 bp, 31 predicted proteins | sample MGYA00242621_ERZ504862 | MGnify/ENA primary metagenome ERZ504862 (study PRJEB26092, sample SAMD00036393) | human gut metagenome | host: Homo sapiens | study: EMG produced TPA metagenomics assembly of...
ATTTCACCTGCTCATTTCCGTAAATCATCTGCAGATCATACTCCAGCGGAATCCAGGTTTTAATATCGGATTCATTGTGCTGAATCAGGGCTTCCAGCTTGTCCAGCGCTTTATAAATCCTGGCCTCCAGAGTCCGCTGCGCTTCCATCTCCTGATATAGTTCCGCCATCTCTTTATCGAACGGCTCCGGCAGAGTCTTCACCCATTTTCCCAGCACATCGGCTTCTTTCTCCGAATCCTTATCCGTTTTTTCAAAGGCCGGGATATCACCGGTAAAAGCTTCTCCCAGATCATGGATCAGGCACATTTTCATAATTTTCAGAAGATCTGCCTCAGGAAACTCATCACTGACAAAATATGCCATCAACGTGATCCTCCAGGAATGCTCTGCAACGCTCTCCCGCCTGCCACCGGAAGTATAACTATGACGTACCGCATCCTTTAACCGTTCTGCAACGGAAAGTACTTCGATCAGTTTTTCTGGTTTCATATATAATATTATGCTCCTTTCCCTGCTATTACAGCAGCTATCCTAAATCACCATTTTCAGCCTATCTTATATAGCTGTCCATAAAACCGTTATAGCGTTTTCACTTTACTATACCATAATTTCCCAAAGAACAGACCCCCAAAAAACATTCTCCTTACTTCTGCGCGCTGACATTTCCCATCCCAAATAAATTTGTCCAAGCTAATTTCTAAAAAAACTATAAACCATATTGCATTTTTCTCCATAATCGTCATAATGAAATTATAAACAAAAGAAAGAAGGTGATTGCCGATGGATATCACGGTGTCGGATGAGGTCTCACAGGAATATCATGCGCTTGTGAAGAACATCCTCTGTAACAGAGAGTTCCTGAAGCTGAGCCTGTACACCCACCACCAGTGGACCACACGGCTCATGCACAGTATCAATGTTTCTTACCTCTCCTGGTTCATTGCCAGGAAGCTGGGATGTGACGAGAAAGCCGCCGCAAGGGCAGGACTTCTCCACGATTTCTGTCCCTATGACTTCAGGGCGGAGACACCGACCGGTGAGCATCAGGCGTTTTATCACCCGAAGGCTGCCGCAGACAACAGTGCCGCACACTTTGATGTCACAGACAGAGAGCTGGATGCGATACTCTCACATATGTTCCCTCTGGGACCTCTTCCACGCAACAGGGAAGCCTGGATCATCAGCTTTGCCGATAAAGCCTGCGCCATCGCGGAAGGCTGCCATATCGCCATTGCACTGGCCAGGCGGAACCGGATCGTCATCAATCCGGCATAATTTCCACACAAAAAACAGGGCCGTCTCCACTTCTGACGAGCCCTGTTTTTGTGTGGAAATTTATTTTATGGTAATACTTTGCAGATTACTTTATATATCTTTAGTTCTCTTTCACAACAACCTTATCCAGATGCCAGATATCATCTACATACTCCTGGATAGTTCTGTCGGATGTGAACTTACCGCTGCATGCTGTATTGAGAAGTGCCATCTTAGCCCAGCGTTTCTCATCCTTATATGCTTCCTCAACACGCTTCTGTGCCTCTGCATAGGAACGGAAGTCGCCAAGGATGAAGTACTGGTCAGGTCTCGGCATGTTGCGTTTGTCGAGAAGTGAATTGTAGATGTCACGGAACATCTCTGTATCGCTGGAGAAGGTTCCGTTGATCAGCTGCATCAGTACCTGACGGATCTCCGGATCTGTGTTGTAGATGAAGTCCGGATCGTAACCGCCGTTGTTCTCATAGTTGATGATCTGGTCGGAACTCATACCGAAGATAAATGCATTCTCCTCGCCAACCTCCTGTACGATCTCAACGTTAGCACCATCCATGGTTCCAAGTGTCGGAGCACCGTTCAGCATGAATTTCATGTTACCTGTACCGGAAGCCTCTTTACTTGCTGTGGAGATCTGCTCGGAAACATCTGCTGCCGCAAAAATGATCTCAGCGTTGGATACACGGTAGTTCTCGATGAATACAACCTTCAGCTTGCCGTTGATGGAAGCATCATTGTTTACAACATCTGCCACACAGTTGATCAGCTTGATGATCTTCTTTGCACGTGCGTAAGCTGCGGAAGCTTTTGCACCAAAGATAAATGTTCTTGGATAGAAATCCATCTCCGGATGTGCCTTGATCTGGTTGTACAGATAGATCACATGCAGGATGTTAAGAAGCTGACGTTTGTACTCATGAAGTCTCTTAACCTGGATATCGAAGATAGAGTGCGGGTCAACCTCAACACCATTGTGCTCCAGGATATATTTTGCAAGACGCTCTTTGTTCTTGAACTTGATGGTCATGAACTCCTGAAGAGCCTTCTCATCGTCTGCGTAAACTTTAAGCTTGGAAAGCTGGGAAAGATCTGTGATCCAGTCCGGTCCGATCTTGTCTGTTACCCAGTCAGACAGAAGCGGGTTTCCATGAGCAAGGAAACGTCTCTGTGTGATACCGTTTGTCTTGTTGTTGAACTTCTCAGGCATCATCTCATAGAAATCCTTCAGCTCCTGATTCTTGAGAATCTCGGTATGAAGGCGTGCAACACCGTTTACAGAGTAGCCTGCAACGATCGCAAGGTGAGCCATCTTAACCTGTCCGTCATAGATGATCGCCATCTTCTTAACCTTCTCGAAGTTTCCAGGATATTTCTGCTGGATCTCAAGAATGAAACGACGGTTGATCTCCTCGATGATCTGGTATACACGCGGAAGCAGTCTGGAGAACAGCTCGATCGGCCATTTCTCAAGTGCCTCGGACATGATGGTGTGGTTGGTGTAAGCACAGCATTTTGTTGTGATATCCCATGCCTGATCCCAGCCAAGACCTTCCTCATCGATAAGAATACGCATCAGCTCTGCAACTGCAACTGTCGGATGAGTATCATTCATCTGGAATACAACCTTCTCATGAAGCTTTGTGATGTCATCGTGTGTTTTCTTATATTTGGCAATCGCTGCCTGAAGGCTGGCAGATACGAAGAAGTACTGCTGTTTCAGACGAAGCTCTTTACCTGCCATATGGTTATCATTCGGATAAAGTACCTCAACGATAGTACGTGCAAGGTTCTCCTGCTCTACTGCGTTGTGATAATCACCCTTGTCAAAAGAGTCAAGGTTGAAGTCTACGATCGGCTCTGCATCCCAGATACGAAGTGTGTTTACAACATCATTATTATAACCTGTAATCGGCATATCGTAAGGAACAGCCTTAACTGCCTGATATCCTTCATGGATGAATTTATTCTCGTTCTTCACCGGATCCCACTCAACGCGTACATATCCGCCGAAATGTACCTCTTTTGCATACTCCGGACGACGGAGCTCGAAAGGATAGCCGTTCTTCAGCCAGTTATCCGGTGCCTCTACCTGATAACCGTCACGGATCTCCTGCTTGAACATACCATAACGGTAACGGATTCCGCATCCGTATGCACAGTAGTTCAGAGTTGCAAGAGAATCCAGGAAGCATGCTGCCAGTCTTCCGAGTCCACCGTTTCCAAGAGCCGGATCCGGCTCCTGGTCTTCGATGCAGTTAATGTCAAGTCCAAGCTCCTCAAGAGCCTCCTTAACCTCGCCGTATGCACCAAGGTTGATCAGGTTGTTTCCAAGGGCACGGCCCATAAGGAACTCCATGGACATATAATATACGATCTTCGGGTCCTGTTTTTCATACGCCTTCTGGCTCTTGAGCCAGTTGTCAATGATCACGTCCTTCACAGTGTAGCTTACAGCCTGAAAGATCTGCTCCTGTGTAGCCTCTTCCAGTGTTTTTCGATAAAGGAATTTTACGTTTTTCTTTTACACTTTTTTTGAATTCCTCTTTCTCAAACTGCTTGTCAATCATTAGTTTTCCTCCTGTACTTTGGATACTCCCAGTGTTACAGCCTCTTTATTGATGTTCCACTCCTTGGTGTAACCCTCTGCTTCTCCCAGAATAATGTTTTCTGCCAGTACTTCACGTTTGATCTCATCCTGGTTTGCTTTCATGATATCCATGATCTTATCGTTATCTTTTGCATAGACAATGATCTTGTCCATGACTTCGAAACCAGCCTCTTTACGCATAGTCTGAACCTTGCTGATGATCTCGCGGACAAAGCCCTCCTGGATCAGTTCGGGTGTAAGGTTTGTATCAAGGACAACGGATGTCTCACCGTCTGTCTCTGTCACATAGCCCTCGCTCTGGGCTGTTTCGATCAATAAGTCTTCCTCTGCAAGCTCGACTCTGTTTCCGTCAATGTCAAGAACGAGAACACCATTATCTCTCAGCTCTTTCATTGCTGCGGTTCCGTCGATCTCGGAGAGTGCGGTACGGATGCCGTTCAGAAGCTTGCCGTATTTCGGTCCTACTGTACGAAGCTGCGGCTTGAAGCTGTAGGAAATGAAGGACTCTACATCATCTGCGAATTTCACTTCTTTTACGTTAAGCTCATCTGCGATGATATCTGTGTAGAATTTATCCATAGCTTTCTCAGCTTTTACATACATGGTTCCGATCGGCTGACGGTTCTTGATGTTTGCGGTATTTCTGCATGCACGTCCGAGAACAACGATCTCAAGAAGCTCTTCCATGTTTGCCTCAAGATCCTTGTCGATCCATGCTTCGTTTACCTCCGGGTAATCGCAGAGATGGATACTCTCCGGAGCGTCTGCATCAATGCTTCTTACAAGGTTCTGGTAGATATCCTCAGTCATGAACGGGATCATCGGAGCTGCAGCCTTGGCAACTGTTACCAGTGCTGTGTAAAGTGTCATGTAAGCATTGATCTTATCCTGCTCCATGCCCTTTGCCCAAAAACGCTCACGGCTTCTTCTTACATACCAGTTACTCATATCGTCAACAAATTCCTGGAGTGCTCTTGCAGCCTCCGGAATCTTGTAGGAATCAAGATCCGCATCGACAGTCTTCACCATAGTATTCAGCTTGCTGAGCAGCCATTTATCCATAACCGGAAGCTTATCGTAATTTAAAGTATATTTAGTCGCATCAAAATTGTCAATGTTCGCATACAGTACGAAGAATGCGTAGGTGTTCCACAGAGTGCTCATGAACTTCTCTGTCCCTCTACAACTGCCTTGCCATGGAAACGGTTCGGAAGCCATGGAGCACTGTTGATGTAGAAATACCAGCGGATCGCATCTGCGCCATATTTGTTCAGTGCATCAAACGGATCTACTGCATTTCCCTTGGACTTACTCATCTTCTGTCCGTTCTCATCCTGTACATGTCCCAGAACGATTACATTCTTATACGGAGCCTTGTTGAAAAGCAGTGTGGACTCAGCAAGAAGGGAGTAGAACCATCCTCTTGTCTGGTCAACAGCCTCGGAGATGAAGTCTGCCGGGAACTGCTGCTCGAACAGGTCTTTATTCTCAAATGGATAATGATGCTGTGCAAAAGGCATTGCTCCGGAATCGAACCAGCAGTCGATTACCTCCGGTACACGGTGCATAGTCTTGCCGCAATCCGGACACTTCATGGTGATATCATCAATGTATGGACGGTGAAGCTCGATGGTCTTCGCACGCTCGTCACCACTCTTCTCATAGAGATCCTGGCGGCTTCCCACGGATTCCATATGTCCGCACTCACACTGCCAGATATTCAGTGGTGTTCCCCAGTAACGGTTTCTGGAAATACCCCAGTCCTGAACGTTCTCAAGCCAGTCACCGAAACGTCCCTTACCGATGCTCTCTGGAATCCAATTGATAGTATTGTTGTTACGGATCAGATCATCCTTTACTGCAGTCATCTTGATGAACCAGGACTCACGTGCATAGTAGATAAGCGGTGTGTCACATCTCCAGCAGTGCGGATAATCATGCTCGAATTTCGGTGCGTCAAAAAGCTTGCCCTCTTTGTCAAGGTCTGTGAGAACCATCGGGTCCGCTTTCTTTACGAATACACCTGCGTATGGTGTCTCTTTGGTCATGTTGCCCTGTCCGTCTACGAACTGTACGAACGGAAGGTCATACTCACGTCCGACACGGCTGTCATCCTCACCAAATGCAGGAGCGATATGAACGATACCGGTACCATCACTCATGGTAACGTAGTTGTCACAGGTTACGAAATGAGCTTTTTTGTGCTGTTTTGCTGCTGCCTCTCCTGTACATGCAAAAAGCGGCTCATATTCTCTGCGCTCAAGGTCTGTTCCTTTATATTTCTCAAGGATCTCATATGCAGGCTCATCATCCTTTGCAAGCTTGCCAAGAACCTTGTCCAGAAGTGCCTCTGCCATGTAGTAGGTGTAGCCGTCTGCTGCTTTTACCTTACAGTAGATCTCATCCGGGTTTACACAAAGTGCAACGTTGGATGGAAGTGTCCATGGTGTTGTTGTCCATGCCAGGAAGTATGCGTCCTCACCAACAACCTTGAAACGTACGATCGCAGAGCGCTCTTTAACAGTCTTGTAGCCCTGAGAAACCTCCTGTGCGGAAAGAGGGGTTCCGCAGCGTGGGCAGTAAGGAACGATCTTAAAGCCTTTATAAAGAAGACCTTTTTCCCAGATCTCTTTCAGCGCCCACCACTCGGACTCGATGAAATTGTTGTCGTATGTTACATACGGATGCTCCATGTCAGCCCAGAAACCAACGGTAGAGGAGAAATCCTCCCACATTCCCTTGTATTTCCATACGCTCTCCTTACACTGCTGAATGAACGGCTCCATTCCGTACTCCTCGATCTGCTCCTTGCCGTCAAGGCCAAGCTTCTTCTCAACCTCGAGCTCAACCGGAAGTCCGTGAGTATCCCATCCTGCTTTTCTCGGAACCATGTACCCCTTCATTGTACGGTATCTCGGGATCATATCCTTGATAACTCGTGTCAGAACGTGTCCGATATGTGGCTTACCATTTGCGGTAGGCGGTCCGTCATAGAATGTGTATGTCTCGCCCTCTTTACGGCTGTCCATACTCTTTTCGAAAATCTTGTTGTCTTTCCAGAATTTCTCGACTTCTTTTTCACGGTCAACAAAATTCAGATTCGTGTCAACTTTACGATACACAATATTTACCTCCTGTGTCTGATTACTGGCTGCTGCCTCATCTGTAAGGCCACAGCGGATTGTTTCTTCACAGATACCTGTTCGTGCCAATGCTTCGGGCACTTATAAAAAAGACCCCATCCTGTAAAAGGACGAAGTCTGATTCGCTGTACCACCTGTTACATTATACGGGCCTGTGTCCGGATCCCTGCGTCTTCTGCTGTGTTCTTATGCTCTGTGTTATGGCGCGGGCTGTTGTTCCATGTCTGTTCATGGCGGACAATTCTTTGTATCTGCGATATATGTTCCCTGTAACGGAGGAAATCCGTCAGTTCTTACTTAATGATCATCTGTATATCAGATATTCTTCCGGCTGTTGCCGGACAACTTCGGAACTGAAGCTCAGGAGTGATATTCCGCCATATTTACTCGTCCCGGGCTCCCACCATCCCCGGTTCGCTACAAGCTTTCCATATGGCCTACTGTCTCCATCACAGCTTTTTCTATATACGCTGTCTATTATAGGTTGGGGAAAATCCATATGTCAAGTGTTTTCATGGATTTTTCTTTTTATATGTATGTTCACTTCTTCTTAATGGAATTTTCACAGACTGCAAGTGGTTTTTCCGGGAGGAAAGTGGTATACTACTACAGAATCTTGAGGGCAAAAATACAGCGTTTCATTAATACAATGCTATAATTAATGAAATACTGCACCTCATCACAAAACGGGCAAGATTTTTTCGGTTACTGATCCTCAAATGAATAATAACCTTCTCGCCCGGATTTATCACTGAAAGGTATCTTGTTATGAAAAATATGAAAAAACGATCCTTGCGCCGGATCTTTGCAGGCATTCTCGGCATAGGGATCCTGCTCACAGGCGCAGCTCCCTGCGCGGCGGCTGCCTATGGATACGATGAATATGGTGATCCTATCGTCACTGCCACACCGGTTCCTGATGGTCAGGCCGCAGCAGTCACGCCTGCTCACTCCAGCTATTATTCACAGGCTGCCGACACCGATTCCATTGACGGATGGCCCAAAGGTCCCGGCATCGAAGCACAGGCTGCAGTCCTTATGGACGTAAATACAGAAGCCGTTCTTTATTCCAAAAATGCGGACACACAGCTCTACCCTGCCAGCATCACGAAGATCCTGACTACACTGCTTGCCTGTGAAAATCTGAACGCTAAGACAAACATTACCGTATCTGAAAAAGCTTCCACCAGTGTAACTGCCGGAGATTCCAGTATTTATGCTGCTCCCGGTGAAAAATTCACCAGGGATCAGGCCCTGATGGCTGTCATGCTCCAGTCCGCTAATGAAATGTCAGTCGCCGTTGCGGAAGAAGTTTCCGGCTCTGTAAAGAAATTCACAGAGCTCATGAACTGGCGCGCCAAGCTTTTTGGCTGCAAGAACACACACTTTAACAATCCCAACGGTCTTCCGGATGAGAATCATTACACCACAGCCTCCGACATGGCAAAGATCGCCAAATCCGCCTGGCTGAATCCTCTTTTCCGGCGATACTGCACCAAACGTTATTACGAGATCCCGCCTACCAATAAATTTGCGGAAGCCCGCCAGCTGCTCAATCATCACAAGATGATGAAAAACGGCGAATATTATTATGAAGGCGTCCGTGGCGGAAAAACAGGCTACACGGATGCATCCGGCAACACACTTGTCACCTACTGCAAACGAGGAAATATAACGCTGGTAGCCGTGATCCTGAATTCTACTTCCGCGGCAAATGCTTACAGCGATACCGCTTCTCTTTTTAATTATGGTTTTGAAAATTTTGAAAAGGTGGATATGAAGGTGTCCATGGAGCCAGTCCCGTTTAAGGTACTCCCTTGTGACAAATATATCCTTAAGAATAACGGAAACACCTATCCGTTTTATTATCAGACAAAGGTTTATGTGACTCTTCCAAAAGGTATCAAAAAATCACAGCTTAACAAACGCCAGGCCGTTCTTCAGAATGCTGTCGGCCCACTGCGTCTGAAAAGCAAATATTATTATAAGAAACAAATGGTCGGATGGGGAATGCAATACGAACGAAACATCGTATCAGATCTTCTCCTGGCTTCGTAACATTTTCCTGCGGCGGAGAGATTCGTGCTTTTCACGGATCTCATCCGCCGCTTCTGTATCTTCTGCTCTCAGGGTCTTCACCCCGAAATATTTTCCCTCATCGGTTTTTCGGATCCGGATCTTTCCGGCAACAGGTCCATGCTCATGGCAAAGGGCAAGGCTGTAATACACCTTGGAATTGTTGGTACTGAACCAGCGGATCTTCCTCTTGGCAGGGCATCTGCAAATAGGACACATGGTACTTACCATGGTACGATCCTTCATCAGACGCTCCTTTGATACAAATTCCCTGGACACAAACTTGTCATGGTCTGTATAGGAAATATAGATCTCGCTGTCTCTGGATTTTGGATTCTGATATACATCCAGGGACGGATGGCGGATCATGCAGGCTTCATCGATCTCCAGGAGTATCCTGGCAGTATAGCTGGCATCTGCCAGTGCCCGGTGAAAATCCCGGTTTTTGGGAAGCTGCAGGTAGTCTGTAGCATATTCCAGGGAACGCCTGGATATTCCATCCTCGAATTTTATGCTGAAAAGTTTCTGCACATCGTAGTAATGCACCGGCCCTGGCATCAGCTTCAGAAGATTATAGTATTTCATATTGCGCTGGAGTTCCATCACATCCTGGTCTCCCCAGGTAAAAAAGCGATACTCCTCCCCGCACCATTCCAGAAATCTGCGGATTGCCCTTGGAAAAGGGATGCCTTTTTCCAGTTCATGATAATCCACGTGGATCACTTCGTGGATACTGTCGTGGATCCAGTGGTACACTTTGGGCTTGATCAGGCACTGAAAGGTATCAACGATCTCTCTTTTTTCATTTAATTTTACTGCCCCGATCTCTATGATCTCAAACGGGAGCCGACTATCCGGATGTCTTCTTCCATCCGGATTCTGGTTCCATTCCAGGTCAAATACAATATAGTTCATGGGTTTTCTGTCCTCTTATCTGACTGCTCAGCTGCTTCATAAATGCAGCTGTTTCCGGATCGTTGTCCGGCTATTTCATATTTTTGCATTCGGACACAGAATAAATCGCTTCAAACAGCTCCTGCTGGAATCTTTCTGTATCTGCATCTGTCAGAATCATATCTTTCATTTCGTCTTCTTCGTGTAGCCACCAGCGGAAATCGCATAATGTGGCACCCCGTCCGGTACCGTCTGAACAATCCACATCCAGGAATACTTTTTCTGTTTTAAAGAACTCCGGATGGATGAGATACATAAACGGTACAGCAGCATGGATACTTGCCACGCAGCGATATTTGGAAAAATTTTCAAGTACGTAGCCAGCCATATCTCCACAGGCTCTGGCTGCCGGATCACCGGACTGGCACAGCTTCATGATCTGGTTTCTGGTGAGATTACATTTCAGGGTAGCATCCAGTCCACACATGATCAGTGGGATTCCGGAATCGAATACGATCTTTGCCGCCTCCGGATCTGCGTAGATGTTGAATTCCGCTGCCGGTGTGATGTTTCCGCCTTTTGCTGCGCCGCCTGTAAATACAATTTTTCTGATCTTATTCTTTATTTCAGGAAAAACCTTCAACAGAAGTGCAAGATTAGTCATTGGTGCAGTTTCGATCATTACTACCTGCTCGCCCTCCGGAATGGCATTCAGAATGTCACGGATAAAAAACATTGCATTGTCAGAAGCAGCCTCTGTTTTTGCTTCCGGCAGTACGCAATGGCCAAGCCCTGTCTCTCCGTGAAATTCTTCCGCATAAATTGCCGCTTTCACAAGAGGACGATCCTGGCCTCCTGCCACCGGAACCTTCAGTCCGTAAAAATCCACCAGCTCCAGTGCATTTTTGGTCACTCTTTCTATCCTGGTACTTCCTGCAGATGTCGTCACTGCAAGCAGCTCCAGTTCATCCTGATGTGCTGCCGCATATGCCAGTGCGATCCCTTCATCGATTCCGGGATCACAGTCCATGATAACCTTGATCTTATCTCCCATATATTCACCTCTGTAAAAACTCTTTCCCCAATTTTATAGTATTGCCGAATTTCCGCTGTTTACCTGTTCCAAGTATAACAGAGTGAGGAAAGAGTGTAAAGTTAATCAGAATTCGTTACTGTTCACTCCGTTCTCAGCAACACGCTTCGCGGAATATTACCAGTAAACAGTAATCAGAATTCACCTCTGTACTTCAGGCTGAAACGTAAAGAACCCTCTGCCGGACATTGGCAGAGGGGTGGAAAAAAGGGGGTTATATTCATTTATATAAACAAATGCAATGTGCAATTTGGAGCTTTAATATTTGCAATATCCGTTTGGGTTGTTCCGGATATTGTTATTATGCTATATCCCATCACCCGGAGCTTGCAATCCAGTACCGGGGCTTCACAATAAATGCTGATCAATCAATAGAAACAAATTTCTTCTCTTCTGCTTCTTTCTTGGTCTCTTCCTTCGGGAAGGTTACATGAAGGATTCCGTTCTCATATTTCGCATGGATATCTTCATGCTTAATGCTCGAGCCTACATAAAAGCTTCTGTTGCAGGTTCCTGTATAACGTTCTCTGCGAACATATTTACCTTTATCATCCTTCTCGTCCTTCTTCTCTTCTCTGGTTGCCTGAATGTTCAGATAACCATTCTTCAGCTGGATCTTCACATCCTCTTTCTTAAATCCCGGAAGATCGATCTCCAGTTCATAATTGCCATCTACATCAAGGATATCTGTCTTCATCATATCCTTCACCTGAGGATAAGCATTGGCAGCTGCCTGACGGCCTGTCGGATATCCCATAAAATCATCAAATAAATCTTCTCCGAAAATACTTGGCATTAACATAACTCATTCCTCCTGATCTATATTCGCTGCGTGCTGCGCAGGCGTTTTTAATTTACTGTTTCTGAAAACATCTGCAAATTCTGTAAGAACTTTCTCCGGAAGATTTCTTTTTTCTCTCTTCTTTTGTTCTGTATGTACTATAACACGTATTATTAGCACTGTCAAGAGGCGAGTGCTAATTTCACACTTTCTTCACATTTCACGTAATTTTACGATACATATGTCTGAAGCGCCGAAGATAGAAGGACTCCCAGGATCAGAAATGGAACTGCCTGTAAAAGCACTCCCATAAATACATAAATATAATAACTGCTTTCTTGAACTACCCCACCCGACTAACGTCGATGGGGGATTCCACGGGCTGGCGCCCGTAAAACCCCGATAGTCCAGCTACGGGTATTCTGATACGACTTTACAGCTTCTCATCCGAAGAATCAAGGCAACAGGCCTATATCAGCGTAAGAGTCCGGATATACACGTCCGTCCATATACCTGCCGTATCATACTATTGATACGTACAAGAGGCCTTTCCGAAGAAAAGCTTTTCATGGTAAGAATACCCGGAAGGTTAACGAGTTACATTTTTATGTCAATCAGTATCTGTTTAGATTAGTGTCGGTCAAAGTTAATAGTAACAAGCCGTCCAGCCTTTCATCTCTGCAGCAATAGCCTTTAAAGATTTTGGCTTCTTCGGCTTTCCAGTTTTTGTGAGTCCATCCCCTTTTTATATTCATACGGGATTGAACGGTAAAAGCTATGAGTACATATTCCTGACAGCTTACTTGATATATATTTCCATACCTTCATTAAACTATAGATATCTTCTCCATCTGACAATTCTTTTTTAAGACTGTCTGTCAAACGGGCAGCCATCTCTTCTTCCAGAGTAAGTTTATCTCTTAATCCCATACCTTTCAATCCAATCACATATGAGGCTGCTTCATGTATTGAAATACCAAGTCTTCTCATATACAGGATTTTTCCAATCTGGCTTGTATATGCTGGATTTATTTTAATGACACCAAAGCTTCTGCGGTATGACTGGTTTTCAATACAGGATTCCATTTTTCTGTATGCAAATATAGAAGCATGGCGGTTACCCTTCGCATTTCCATATTTCATACCATGTTTTGATATCGTGGTATCTATGTCTTCCATAACAAGCGGTTTTTTGCGGTCTTCACAGTACTGTCCAACCTTTGACATGATACGGCCTATCTCATCAGAAATCTGCCCGCTTGTTTTATTTTCAGGATTGAACCTCAGTACCTTACCTGATATTCTGTTTCCGTCTTTATCAATATCAGTTAATGCGACATGGTCATAATTTAAATCAATAGAAACGCATCCGTCTTCAAATGACTCATTACAGTATGTATTTTCCAGAACCATAGTTACAGATGGGATGAAATATAATCTCCCTTTTTCATCACATTTTAACTGAAAATTATAACATACGGGCTTTCTGTCATCAGGTTTGGCATTTAGAGCATCAAGCCAGAGATTATTGTCTCTGGAAAGTTGGAAGTCTAAAAGAATAGCTTCTTTTCCATCCATGCATGTGATAATTAGTGCCTCTTTGTGTCCGTCAAGTTCTTTTCTGGTGGCAAAGTCAGCTGCAGAATGCCTTTCTTACAAGGAAATTACAGTTTTTGGATGTGTGGCGGCCAGGAAGACTCATTGACGCATGTCTTTTGTTAAAAAAAATTCCTGTTTCCATATTTCAATATTAATATCCTCGGAGTCTTTCTCTGAATACATCTTTTTTGAACCAAAATGATTGCGTTTGGAGGATTCTTTTTAAGGCAGTCAAGCTTATCCTGCATATGGTTTCTTGCAGAAATTAAAAAGTTTCAACCTGCTCTTAAGTTTTCTGATGTCAGCCTCAATGTTTCGTTCATATATGTCAACTTCAACTTTTTTGTTTCCAGGAAGTGAGACACTCTTACCTGTCATTTTTGTCTGGCAGCCAGAATAAGGAGTTTTCCATTTTTTAGTTTTAGCATATATTACAAGGGACTCTTTGATTGCCTGTTTCTTTTCAAGCTGTTCAATAGTAGAAGCTATCTTTGTATCCCTGGCATCAAGGTCTGATTTTTTGGTTTTTATATACAGTTTATTCAGCTCATTCTGAGATGACAGCATTCCGGAAGCAGACGTATAGACTGCACAGTTGTAATAGTCACTGGTCTTAAATGTGTCTTTGCACCATTTAGAATAAGTATTTTCTGTAAGTATGCCAGTATTTTTATATTTTTTATCGTAAAGCAGGTTATACATCTGTATCTTCATATCATTAAATCTGTATTCTGTATCAACAAGAGAGTCAGAATTGATTATAAGATTCTCGTCGATATAATACCTTTTATCTGCGTTTATTGTACGTGTAATTTCCATATTGCGTTGTCACCTCGCTTTCGGTTGAAATTATTCTTAGTGTTGATAAAACCTTTTATTTATGCTATTATTATACCATATTTAAAAACCTAATGCAAGCTCGGTTAAAATCTATTTTGGAGGGGTTTTATGAACAAAAAAGAAACTGATGGAAAATACAGTAGACGCGCCCATTCTGTATGCTGTTTAACATATCATGCAGTATTTGTTATCAAATACAGAAGAAAAGTTATTGATGATGAAATAATGGAGTTTATGAAGAACCACACAAAATATCTGATTGAAGACAGGTTCAAAGGAAAGATGCTTGAATTTAATGGAGAAGAAGACCATATACATATATTATTTGAACTTCCGCCGGCAGCAGCACCTTCTGTGATAATATGCAGCTTAAAGACACAGCTGTCTAAGGAAGTGCGAAAGCGGTACATAGAACAGATACAGGGAAAATTATGGAAGGATTCTTTTTGGAGTGACAGCTATTTCCTCTCAACCACAGGAGGAGCAAGCCTTGAGTCTTTAGAAGAATATATCAGACAGCAGGGAATAGAAAAACCAGAACGGCCAAAACGTAAATATACTAAACGAAAGCGAAAGTAAAAGCTCAGAATAATTTGACTCCGTCAAAGCACATTCATCCCCACCCGACTACGTTACAAGGAATATTGTTACTTCGTCGGATGGGGTTTTCTGTGCTCTAATAGATAAAAGAGAGCCCACGTCTGCTGAATACAGGAAAGAACATCTGTATCGGGACCATGGATCCGTATTCAGTGCAGTGGAGATATACTTCATGAGATCTGTCGAATAATACATCTGATCGATACCGGGACAGTAACAAGGCAGGCTACCGCACCAGATAGCATGACTGCAACATCCTGGAATAGGAACTGGGAATTAAGAATGATCTCCAGGCTATATTGCTGTGTCTGAATGTATGAAAATAATAAAATAGTTCCTCCAAGATAAGCAAACAGCAACGTATTTACCGTTGTACCGATAATTTCTTTCCCAACCTGATAGCCAGAAGCTGTAAGCTCTTTCGCTGTCAGACTGTTTTATGAGTCCAGACTTCATATACAGAAGATGTTACAGATAATGCTGTATCGATAACAGCCCCAAGAGTACTGAAAACAGTTACAAATATTCCTACATGAAGCATGTTAATATGAAGGTCCGTACTGTAATAATACATAAAATCGTCTTCCGAAATCTGCAGCTCATTTAACCCGTAACTTCCTGATCTCCATGTAATAATATAAATCGGAATAAACAAAAGTAACATTACCAGCAGTGTAGCCAGAAAAGCCGCCCGCGTCTTTGGATTATTTCCGTTCTGATAAAACAGAGAAATATAACAGACACCTGCACCTGCCACCAATATCAGGAGCAGTACAGGAAAACCGGCAGACATCAGCATAATTGAAAAAAACAAAATTACAATATTCCCCGCCAGTGTCATAATTGACATGGCTCCACGCTCTCCGCCAATCAAGATCACCAGAAAAATTAAAATCAATGCAAGAAAAATGATCATTCTCTGACACCCCTTTTCCGTGATGGTATTTTCATAATCGCTGAAGCAATAAAAACAGATACCGGTATTGCCAGTACAATTCCAATACTTTCTATCAGAAAACGACAGATATCATATGGAATGTGGTATCTCACGATCGTTATAAAACTTATATCATTATTCATCTTAAGTATGAACATGGGAATCATGCCGCTTGCCAAAACAAACAGCAGTACATTTATCATGGTTCCCATAATATCATATCCGATTTCACGACCGGAATGTATCAGTCTTCTCAGAGAAACCGATGGATTTTTCCGCACGATCTCTCCTACTGCTGCGCTGATCGTCACCGTCACATCCATAATTGCACCAAGTCCTGTCAGCATAATATCTGCCCAGAATATATCTGCTGAATTGCCTGTACTTCCAAGGTATTCCAGATTGGAATAATCCAGATCTCCGTACATATAAATAGAAAATTCAAACAATGTCATGATCAGAAACAGAACACACAGTGTTGAAAGAACTGAGGAAAATGTTTTTCTATGAATTCCATTTAAGCAGATCAATGTAGTCAGTGAAAAAAGAACTGCGATGACATTACAGATATTTAAAATATTTTTGCCTTCTGTAAAAGCCTGAAATCCATACGCAAATATGACTGTATTCAGTATCAGTGATATGATCGTGTAAAATCCCTGCTTTCCTGTAATGCAGATCAGGAAGAAAAAATAATCCTCCTGCCAGTAATGCCAGATACCCATCCCTTTTTACAGAACGTATCGTTTTTCCGGGGCTTTCCTTTGAACCGCTTAAAAGAACGGTGTCTCCTTTATGATATTTCTTGGTCTGAACCTGAGAAGATGTATATTCATTAGAGACCGTTATTTTTTCCCCTTTATGCGAACCGTTTAATATCCGTGCCGTAATATTCTGAGTATAATAATATTCTTTTGAGCCCCTGGTTCCTTCTCTGCTCAGAGTCTGTTTTTCTGTTACGGAACATATTTTTGCCAGCGGTGTATGATAAAATTGGGAATTACAGCAGGTAAACAGAACAAAAATAATATATATGCCGGCTAAAAGATATTTTTTGTGAAATATGCAGGATTTCATTAACTTCTTTCCCCCTGTAGAAATATTGCAATTGTAAACGCACTGACCGGTTGCTTTTTATCGAAGTAACATTGTACGCTTTTTGAAAGTATCGGTCAATATAAGGTATACAAAAAAACAGCAGCAGAACCGTTTTCACAGTTCTGCTGCCCCCATAATTATTTTAACAAATACCTAACTCCAAAAAGCCATTATTTACAAAGCGCAGAAAATGCATCTGCAACAAACTGAACCTTGGTTCCGATAATAACCTGTACAGAAGTTTTTCCAGGTTTGATCACGCCTGCAACACCTGCAGATTTGATCACCTTATCATTTACAGCTGTAATATCCTTAACCTCAAGTCTCAGTCTTGTGATGCAGTTATCGATGCTTGTGATGTTCTCTTTTCCGCCACAGCCTTCCAGGATCTTTGCGGCAATAGCAGTATAGTCATCATTTGCAAGCTCGATATTCTTCTCTGCCTCAAGATCGTCATCGTCTTCTCTTCCCGGAGTCTTCAGATCAAATTTCTTGATGGCAAAAAGGAATACAACATAGAATACGATGAATGCTGCAATTCCAAGAGGAAGGATGAGCAATGTCTTCTGTGCTGCCGGAAGTGAGGATGAGAAAAGTAAATCCATCGCACCGGCAGAGAAGCTGAAGCCTGCACGGAATCCAAGAGCAACTGTGATCATGGTGAAGATACCGTAAAGTAATGCATAAATTACATAAAGGCCAGGAGCAAGGAACATAAATCCAAACTCGAACGGCTCAGTTACACCACAGATAAATGCACAGATCGCTGCAGATGCAACAAGACCGATGGCAACTTTTTTCTTTGCAGGTTTCGCACATTTAACCATTGCAAGTGCTGCACCAGGAATACCAAACATCATACATGGGAAGAATCCGGACATGTACATTCCAAGGCTCCAGGATACATCTGCAGAGGTTTCACCTGCCCAGAAGTGCTGAAGATCACCAAGTCCGATGGTGTCAAACCAGAATACATTGTTCAGTGCGTGATGTAATCCGGTAGGGATCAACAGACGGTTCAGGAATGCATAGATACCTGCACCAACAACATCCATACCTGCGATTGCTTTTCCTAATGCTACAAGTGCACTGAAAAGTAATGGCCATACAAACAGTAATACAACAGATACGATAATGGAAACCACTCCTGCGATGATCGCTACGCAACGCTTGCCACTGAAGAATGACAGCCAGTCAGGAAGCTTGGTGCTCTTGAATTTGTTATAGCATGTAGATCCGATGATACCGGCAAGGATTCCGATAAAAGGATTCGCAATTTTGTCAAACGCAAGAGTTTTTGTTGCACTGTCAGCGATTGATGGCATGATGGTTGTAACAAATCCTGTAGAAAGAAGTGTTGTGAGCATCAGCTAGGATGCAAGTGCAGCGATTCCGCCGGTTCCGTCATTCTTTTCTGACATACCGACACCAACACCGATAGCAAAAAGGATTGCCATGTTGTCGATCAGAGCTCCGCCTGCCTTAACCAGAAACAGACCGATCAGATTGGCTGCGCCATGAATGTCTCCACCCTGCATAGTTGCCGGACATAACCAGTATCCGATACCCATGAGGATACCACAGATCGGCAGTACTGCCACTGGAAGCATTAACGCTTTTCCCAGTTTTTGAAGAAATTTCATATATTTCCCCTCCCTTAAAATAAATATATTTGACCGGATTACTCCGGTTATAACACCCCGAAAATTGCTACTATCTCCGGGCTGCTATAAGCCTGTCAGCTGCATGAAGATGATCATGAAAGCTTGAGGACGGCTTCATCCGCCGAAACATCCCCCTCCTTCTGGAGGCTTATCTTTCCGTAATCATCTGTGTTGCAGATCAGAACCGGGATAATCGTGTTTAAACCGGCTTTCTCAATTTTGTCCAGATCAGCCTCTATCAGAAGATCACCCTTTTTAACCTTGTCACCTGCTGCAACGTGGGCTTTAAAGGGTTCGCCCTTAAGTGTGACTGTATCCAGTCCGATATGTATCAGTATTTCCGCGCCCTGAGTGCTTGTCAGCGTAACTGCATGAAGCGTATCAAATACCATTGCCACCTCACCGTCTGCCGGAGCATATATCCTGCCGTCTGCCGGGATCACGGCGAAACCGTCACCCAGTACCTTATCCGCAAAGACAGGGTCCGGAACCTCCGCAAGGGGAACCACTCTACCCTTGCAGGTGCATAGATTAAATTTCCTTTATCTTTTCCTTTAAAAAATTTCAGCATATTCTCTTCCTCCCGTTATTTCACCACTTCTTCCGGTATTGATATCCGCGATGTCGATTTGTAAATATGTCTATATATTTTTTATCCGTTCCGGGTTTATATTATATATTTCGTATAATTTTCATTTTTTGATTTTTAGGCATGTGTATATATTAACCATTATTTTCGGTTTTGTCCACATTTTTATCGGTATTTTTCAAAAATAAGCTGTAGCACATTAATGCGACAGCTTATGCAAGAATATTCAGTTTACTTCAGCAGTTCTTTTTCTTTCATATTCGTTGTCACCTGAAACTCTCCGTTGATCCGTTGATCTCGTATACCAGGGGATTATTTCTGGCCCAGCGGGATCTTTTTCTGCCTGCCGGTTCCAACTGTACCAGGCACGGACAAAGCCCTCGTGGATAGTATTTTCCGCTTCCTGGCGCGCCTGGACCGCATCCTGATAATCCACAAAAGTTCCGATATAAAATCGTTTCCCCTTGAATCCGATGGTAGCACGGTATTTTCCATTCCGCAGCTGATAGACGCCACGGAATCCGCTGGTATTATCACTGCGGTGCTTTCTTTTTTCCAGCATCTCCACACAGGTTCCATCTACCATATGCAGCTGCCCGGGAAGCTCCTTCCATATCTCCTGTCTCAGACAGCCACAGCTTCTGTAATTACCATGAAGAAGGCCATCCTCTGTCACATCCACTTCATTTCCGCAGTCACACCGACAATGCCAGAACACAGAGCCCTTTTTGCTCCTTTTATCTGTATGATAGAGAGCAGTCAGCCGCCCGAAACGCTGTCCGCTGATGTCGGTGATCCCGCGTCCTCTGACATAATGGCCGCAGCCGCAGCTGGTACATTTTCCGGCTTTCAGGCTGTGTGCAGTGGAAATATGCATATTCCCGCAGTCACAGCGGCATTCCCACCTGGTCCTGCCGTTTTTACTTTCCAGTTTTTTTACTGCCACAAGTTTCCCGAAACGCCGGCCTGTAAGGTCTTCTGCCACCGGTCCTCTCTTGGCACTGTTTTCCGGAATACATCCACAGTCCTTTACAGTCCCACGCATCAGATGTCTGGTATTTACTTTTATCTCATTTCCACAATCACATCTGCACAGCCATACAACATACCTGTTTTCCCGCTCATCCAGTTTTTTCAGTACCGTCAGATGACCAAATCTCTGTCCTTCCAGTTTAAGTCCGTTTGCCATCCTCTGTCCCTCACATTTCGTCAAAAAAAGCGATGCGGTAGAAATTTTTCCTGCCGCACCGCTGTCCAGATCCTGTTATTTATCCGTTTTCTTTTTTCTTCTGACAAATACTGCTGCCAGTAATACCACGCATCCGGAAACGCAGATCACTGCGATCCATTTTGCAATGTTTGTGTTATCTCCTGTTTTTGGCATAGCTTTTACATGACTGGAACCAGTATTTCCTGTATAGGAAGAAGTTCCCGTATAGGAAGAAGTTCCGGAAGCAGGCGGATTGCTGTCAGGTTTTATCGGCGTGTTCGTTATGGTCGCTGCCGGAGTTCTGGTCGGCACTGCAGTCGGAGTTTTTTCCGGAAGTGGTGTCGGTGTATTTTCCGGTACAGGTGTCGGCGTATCCACAGGATCGTAGGAATTCACAAAGCCGATATCCTGTTTCTCGCTGTTCATCTGTGCATCGGTATGTGCAGCCACAACTGCTTCCAGATCACCGGACTCTCCGTTCGTTACTGTTACTTTCACATAATAAACGGTATTGTCATAATGTCCGTTTTCCAGCTTTCCAGGCTGCTGGGAAACGCTGTAAGTGTATACGCCAGGAACAGCATATTCCACTGCAGGAAATTCTGCTTTCCCCGCACCTGTGATCGTGATCGTATTTTCTTCCGGCATGGGTGCTTCGTCCTCACCCTGAAGAATGATCGTATAAGTTTCGTCCGGAGATGGCTTCTCACCTGACAATTCCACGCTGACAGGAATCTTTACTTCCGCAACTCCAGCTGCCATAGCTGAAATCGGAAAAACTGTCAGGCACAGAACCGCAAGCAGGAGCACTGCCGGAAATTTTCGTATATTCGTCTTCATCCCCTCCTTACGTCTCCGGCGAATAAGGTTTCATTACCGCCAGAAGAACTGTTCTTGCATCTGTAAATTCCGAAGAGCAGGTTGACATTGCCAGTATCTGGGAAAAATCTTCGGACTTTCCAATGTTATCCATTGTCTGCTGATGGACATGTTCCGCGTTTTTTCTGACAAAATCCACAAGTCCACTGGTATCCGCCTGCCATTTTCCCGTTGCAAAAATAGAATCCTCAGATGCGGAAACCTGCATACATGCAAAAATTTCCAGCTTGTAGGAACGGTCAGGAAGGATCAGCGTACCTGTGGTGTTTTTGTTAAAAAATTTTCTTTTTTCTGTAAAGATCCAGATCTCCGAACATCTTATGCTCTGCATGTGATGACCATACAGGAGAGAATATTTCCCCTGAAATTTCTGTCACAGCCGGAATCCAGAAAGATACTTCCTGACAAAGCAAAATCACCGTATACATCGGTATTGATGTAAGTCAAGTTATCTTCTCCCTGAAGGATCGGATAATCGATCTTTGTGTGGTCCAGTGTGATCCATCCACAGACATCCGGATTGATCTTGCGGAGCTCTTCAAAAGAAGCGCCTCCGTCTTTCTGTTCCGGGTCGGGTTTCAGTTTTAAGAGCTGTGACTGAATGTCGTCCACAGCGCCATAGACCTGTGCGTTATCCCAGAGTGCATACCCGGAATACGCCGCCGCCAGGATCAGAAACAATGCTACAATGGCAGTGACCAGAGAGTTGGCTGCTTTCAGAAAAAACTTAGATGCGTTCATACTGCCTCCTCTCTGCTGCCTGGATGATCATTAGTCTTCGTATTTACGTCTTCTGGTGATGAATGCTGCACCTGCGATTACGATCACGCCTGCGAATACGAGGATGTATGGGAGGGTTGTGAGGTTGACGCCGGTGTCGATTTCGTAGATTTGTCGTTAACAAATGCCTGAGTTGCTTTTTCTGAATTAGTTGTTCCCTTTGCTTCATTACTTTTAACATTATTCACTTTTGTTGTATAACCACTAACTGCAGTCTCTTCTACTGTGTAAGTAACATCTTTTGGCAGGTTATTAATAGTGATTGTGTCACCATGTTTCAGTTTAAATGGTGTTCTCTCGCCAATTTTGATAGTTTGCGGATTTTTAGAATATGAACCAAGTGTTACTGCATAGCCATCCTGATTATATGTTGCGCCGTTTTTTCCTGTTAATGTAATTGTAAAATCAAAATATTTAGACTTATCACCAAGATTACCGGTTACTTCCTTGGATACCGCTAATTTATTAGCTGTATAAGTGTTATTAAATGCGGCTTCACCATTTTCAATTTTCTTGTCGCCCTTAGTAAATGAAACTGCTGCTACTTTAAATGTTCCTGCTGTATCACCGTTTACTACAGTAACTTTCATTGTTACAGAAGCTGCATCGTAGTCTACACCTGCTGTAGTTCCTGCTGTCTCGTTAATTGTATAAGTATAAACTCCAACACTTGTGTAATCTGGAAGAGTTACATCAACAGTCTTATCGTTACCGTCTGTAGTAGCACCATCTACTTTTGTATAAGAAACAGTTCCAACTGTTGGTGTTTTCATGTTAGTTACATTTACACCCTCTGCTGCATCTGTAACTCCTGCATTCTTAATAGTAAAATTAAATGTTTCTGCAGGTGAGTTTCCTTCACCGATCAGCTTATATTCTTTAGTAAACTGAACTTTACCTTCTACAGGTGTCTGTGCTTTGTTGACTGTTTCTGCCGCAAATGCCGTACTTCCCATGGTAAACATGGTGGCTGCTGCGATCAAACATGCTAACAGTTTCTTTGTCTTTTCATAAGAAAATCCTCCTAGAAATATAAATTTATTTATAAGCTCATAAAAAGCAGCTTATACATTTGTTGTTATGTTCTCTCAGAAATGGGAGAACAGTTAATTTTTTACAGTTCCCTTCTTCGAAGTATAGTGATCACTTTTGCTTTTACATCCTCCGTGGAGATGGGGCCGAATTCACGGCTGTCTTTTGCATGGGTTCGGTAATCTCCCAGGATAAATACACTGCCTTCCGGAACTGTATAGGGATATGTGATCCCTTCCTTTGCATATGTAGGAAATGCAATTTCTCCTGTCTGGGCTGTTCCGTTTACGAGAAGCGTTCCTGTGTCATCCATTGTGATCACATCGGTTTCGCATCCCAGGATACGCCCTACATGAGTTTTGCCGCCGGCTTCATACACGACAACATCTTCTTTTTCAAGATTCTGTTCCAGCCGATAACCGATGAGAAGATCTCCGGCCTCCACTGCCGGGAACATTTCATTATCCGGTGCCTGGCCTATAAGAAAAACCTGTGTAAACAGCAGCCAGCCAACGGCCACGATCAACACGATCCGCCAGAAAAGACGGATGTAGCCTTCCTTTATTTCTGTAGAATATCTTCTTTTCCGGATTGTCTGAGAACAGGTTTGATCTTTTTCAGCACGCATCACCTCCGCACCTCTTCTCTGGAACTATATCCTGTGAACAGATCAGACATTTGTATCCTGTCCGGTAGTCCCTCTTTCAGCAAGTTCCTTATATTTGCGAATCATGGCATCACAGCTTTCTGATGGTCAGCGATCAGTGCATCGTACCGTGCACGTTCTGTGCTTAAGGATGTTTCATAAATCTGATTCAGCTCTTCCAGCTTTTTCCAGAGATGAATTTCATCCACTCCGCCAAACAGCACCTTCCGAAACCTGACTGTCAGGAACCACTCTTTCAGTTTTTCGTGCTCATGATTTAACGCCTCTGTTTGTGGAAACTGCTCTGCTTTTGGCTCACGATTTCCTTTTTTCCCTGACTGTTTCTTCTTCATCACAACCGCCTTCAGCTCCAACGCTTCCTGCGCCCGAACAACAGTACACCCGCTCCGGTAGCCATAATACCTAACATCAGAATGTATGGTGTTGAGTTAAGATCCACGCCTGTGTCCGGAATGGCTTCTTTGTTGTTGGTGAATTCAACTTGATGCGCCACATTATTATCCATTCTCGAAATAGAGGTTATTTTCGCCTTGCTACTCTCAACAGAAGAATTACCGTCTATCTTATAGGAAGTCTTATATCTGCTACTATTATAATCATCCTCTATAATTATCACCGTTGCTCCAACCGGAACATCTGTCAATGTTATTGTCTCTTTATCAGACAGTGAAGTTTCTGCTGAACCTGAATACGGTTTATCACTGATTTTAAATGAAAGATCCGTATTTCCATTTTTTACAGAAACTGTAAAATGGAATTTTTTACTCTTATCTCCCATACTTCCGGTTACAAGCTTTTTAATATTCACTGATGTATAAAGCAGTGTGTAATGGGCGTAGAAGTTTACGGTACCGTCTGCCAACTCTGCGTCATTTGGTGAATATGGCCACCCTGCATCTAGGATTTTTGAGCTACTATCATTTCCTTCTGGATCCCTTTCCGGATACCATCCATCCAGAATGTAGGTTAATCCATTGACATCTTTTGTACTGCCTATCGCAACTTTTGTTGTTTTATCAACATAATCACCTGTTTTATAGTTTTTCGCATAAACCTGTGTGTAATCCGTCGCACCTGGCTCTTTTACCCAGAATTTTGCAGTAAATGCTTTTTTACTTTTTATACTTAATGCACAGTCTATATGGTACGGATATGTTCCACCGTTATCACGTGAAATTTTACGGGGAGTTAATTTAATTTCAAGAATATCTGATTTGTCAAGACTATCAATATCAATTCCCGTATCTTTACTGATTGTGTTTTTGTAATTCTCCCAGATTGAATTCAATATAAATGTAAAATATGAATCAGTAGTCGTATTTCCACTCTTTACTGTCCAAGTTGTGCCTGTACTTCCATCCGGCCATGAGACAATATACTTCGACACATTTGATTTAATATTCTTATTTTTGTAAACTGTATCTTCTACATAACCATCTTCCCAGGTTGCCCCATCTGTATTAATACTTCCTAAAGTGTTACTGGTTTCCGTTGATGGAGCCCATGCTCCTGTATCATTTGTCCATGGATCTCCTACCGGGTCAGAAAGATAATAAATCGCAGCTTTTCCAGAATATGCTGCTGGTGTTGTAGGTATAGGCGTCGCTGTTAGCCATAGCCATTTAGCCGCCTGCGCTTCCATCTCCACATCCTGCACCTCATCCGATGATGAATCCACATCTTCCGCCGGTGTCACACTCGGCTCTTCCGTAACTGTCGGCTCTTCCGGCAGCTCAGTTACAGTGGGGTCGGCGGGTTGTTCGGTGTCTTCGCCGGGTTCTGCAGATGGCTCTGTTGGTTCTTCTGTGTCTTCAGATGGAGCTTCGATAACATCTGCCGGTTCCTCTGTATTTTCATCTCCGGTTGTCACCGCAGGTTCTTCCGATTGCGATTCATCCACCGACTGCTCATTTTCCGCTTCTGTGGCTGTCAGCTCTTCTGCTTCCTCCTCTGATCCGGGCTGTACTGTTTCAGCATTTTCATTGGCTGTTTCACTGCTGGCCTCTACCGCAAACGCTGAGATGGAAACACTGCAGATCATCGCAAACGCAATACAGACTGCGAGGATCTTCCTCCACAGACGGTGTTTTCAGATGAATGATTATGTATCATACTTCAAACCTCCTTCTTGTATGCTATGGCAGTCAAAAACAGGCACTGCTCATTACATGTCCATGCCGGTATTTCTGCTCTTTCGCAGAGCACAATACTCTGTGAAAGATTCCCTGCGATCCGTGTAAATTCAACGGTTCTTTCTTCTCTGACGGCGGTTTTTGACGGTTTATTAAAAAACTTAGGCTCCCGGAAATTCTTTTTCCACGGTATCTGCGATCTTCAGTTTTTCCATATTTTTACGTTTCAGGTTCATGGATGAATGTACATAACATTCCAGTGTGATCCGTGTGCTGGAGTGCCCCAGGATCTCCGAAAGACTGCGGATCTCAAATCCGGCCTCCACACACCGTGTCGCAAAACTATGCCGCAAAGTATGGAAATGAACATTTTTCAGATTACAATCTTTCGTATATTGCCTCATGCGATACTGCAGGGTTCTGGCTCCAGGAAATACCCTGCTTTTCCGGTCAGAACATATGCTTCCAGATCATCTGCTCTCCATTTGTTACAGAGCTTTTCAATATCCTGGTTCATGGGGATCATCCTTACCGACCTTCCACTTTTAGGAACCCCGGTTATGATCCGGGTCCTTTCTTCACTTGCAGGATTGAGATTTTTCAGACGCTGCATGGTATGACGTACAAAGATGACTTTATTTTCCAGAGAAATATCTTCCCATTTCAGAGCACATACTTCTCCGATGCGCAATCCTGTCAACAATGCCAGCAAAACCCCAAATTTACACGGATCCATGTCCTGTAAAAGATATTCCGTAAACCTTTTCTGTTCTTCACAGGTCAGCACACGCATTTCTTTTCGATCCTGCCTGGGGTATACGATATCCACCGGTTTTGCCAGTGGATTCTGCTTTGCTGTATAATTCAGAATGGAATGCAACACGGAAAGGATATCCCGCACTGTTTTTGGTGACAATCCTCTTTCATGGATAAGCCTGTAGCTGAATTGTTCTACAAGTATTTCTGAAACAGCCTCGGAAAAATACTGCCCGAGATCAGGCTGATATATTTTCAGGATCGTTGTATATTTTACAAAAGTGGATGGTTTCACGCTGCTTCGTTTCAGATACAGCCATTCATTACAGTAATCTGCAAAGCGATTCCGTTTTCCTCTCACGGGCAGGAGCTGATCATTCATCAGCGCATAACGTGCCTGATTGACCTTATCTCTGGCTTCATGATATGTTTTTCCGTAACAGTAGCCATAGTGTATCCTTCCGTTTATCCGATGCTCCTTGATATATCTGGCTTCCCATCGTCCATCTTTTCTTTTGTAAATGTTTTCTCCTTTTCTGCTCATTGATCTTTCCTCCTGTTATGCCGAATCTTATAGTCTGTTCACAAATAAGAGTTTTTATTCGCCGGTCTTTTATCCTCTGACGACGACACTGACGGCGAATAGTGTCCTTTTTCGGACACCACAATATTTGCGCCCTATATTATCCGTAAAATATGGCGAAAAACCACGATAAAAAAGCCGGTTTTCAGGAACTTGCACCTTGAATTTCCGAAAAATTTATGGTATTTTTATAGAAACAGAGTATTGTGCTCTGTGAAAATTTACCAACTATAACCTAAATAAATAAGCCGTTTTTTAAGCAAAAAAACTCCCTCACATATCAGTTTTTTTCTGATATATGAGGGAGTTTCTGATCTTATATTTATTTCTGTTCTTCAAGCTTTCTTTTTAACATCTGAATTTCTTTTCCTGAGCTGCAATTTTCTCCTTTTGATTATCAATCTGCTCCTGCATCTGATCAACATATACTTCACTGTGTTTCTGTCAAGAATCTTTAATTCCTCTGAATACATTTCCATCATCCTTCCACATTCCGGCATATATTATATATGTGCTCGTACATGACCGTAAACTCCGGATATTTTTTTTATTAATTTCACGATTACTTCCGGAGAATCCATACTCAAAAATGCCAGCCATGCATCCAGTTTATCTGTGATACCTTTATTGTGCATATTCTCACGAAAGATGTCAAGCGGAAGAAATACATATTTCTGAAGCAGATTAAGTTCCAATCCTGTATCTGATCTCTGTTGAAAAATATGGCAGTATCTATCTTTATATTTATGAAAATCTCCTGTACTTTTATCAATCAGTACAATTGTATATACACTTTTTATATCCTTATAGGAAAAATTCTCTTTTCTGGTACTTCGGGCATTTTTATATTGCTTAATAATAGATCAGAAGAATAACATGCGCATCTTTCCCCAGGAAAAGCGTAACCTATTTTTTGCACTTCCACGTTACAATATGAACCATCATCAAATCGTACCAGAATATCCATGATCAAAAGAGACTGCTCATCTGCCAGTCTTGTAGAATCTCCTGGTAAAACTTCGATAATTTTCACCTTTCTCTGAAGCAATACTTCAAGAAAATCCTCTAATCTTTCCGGTACTGTTTCCGGATTCATAATTTCCTTAAAAAATGCATCATACAGCATTTTCACCCCCTTCACTCCCGTACAGAAATCCATAAATTCCTCTCTCTGTTCTTCTTTCCAGCTATAAAATCTCTCTGTCAGATTTATGTTCTGCTGAATGTCCCGCAAAATCTCCTCGCGGGTTCTTATCATTGGAAAATAAGCCTTTAATTTCGTATTCAATTAATCTTCTCCTTGTCTGATAAAAAATGGAAATTCCGTTTCAGATCTGAAACATCTGTGAATGCCATACGGCTAGAATAAGTCTTATAAGATACTTATAGAATATCATATTTTATCTTTCATTCCAAGATTTTTCCTTCCTGTTTGTTTCTCTGTATTTCGACACAATATTTTATGGCAATCAACCAGATACGGCGCAGACTACAAATATCCTTCTGCAAAAAACTCCCTCACATATCAGTTTTTTTCTGATACATGAGGGAGTTTCTGATTTATGACTGTGATTTATGACTGATCTATGATCTATTTTGCTTTATAACGGTAAACGGTTTTTACTGCTGTGCTGTCTTTACCGGTTGTCCAATCACTTTCGGAGGTTGTGGTCTGAGTCTGGAGTTTTTTGTTCTGGTACTGGTTCATGCGGTACCAGGCCTGGCCTCTGGCTCCGTGGCTTCCGTAGGCGCCGTTACAGGTAGTTCCGCTGGAGCACCATACCCGGCTGCCGTTCCCGTTCCAGTTCAGCAGATAATAGGTAATACTCGGGTCATCTCCATCTGCGCCGGAAGCAGCTACGGTTACCTGACTGGCTGCCACACTGTCAAAATGTACATAAGATCCGTCTGTGCGAAGTTTACATTCTTTCCGGTATTCGGTCCGCAGAAATGATAGTAATAATAGCCCACCAGCTGTCTGGAAGCAGATGTCTCCAGTGGTCTTACAGACTCATAAACACCACCATCGTTGACATAGCTGGAGGTTGTTTTCTGATAGGTGTGTTTATACTGGATCGTATATTTATCGGAAGTAATATTCTTGGGAAGCGTATCCACATAAACCCAGTTTTTAGGTTTCGCCTTGATCTTAAAGGTCTTTGTTACGGTTCCGCTGTAATTCCCCTTAAACTTCACCGTTACCTTATAAGTACCAACATTTTTTTCTTCCACGGGAATATGACACCTTATAATTGCCGGAACTGATGGTTTTATTATTCGCACCAGTCACTTTTACCTTCGGTGTTTTTACTTTTCCGTCGTATGTATAGCTTGTTGCAGAAAGCTTTATTGTCTTCGGATAATAGATTGTTTTCTTTCCGGTCACCGCACCGCAGGAGCAAAGATACTGGACATATCCGTTCCTGGATGTAGTTGCTTTCTTTACCTGTTTTTTGTAGCTGTGTTTATGAGCTTTTCCGGTGATCTTAAAGGTTTTTGTAACGGTTCCCGAGTAATTGCCTTTAAACCGAACTGTTACCCGATAAGTTCCAACATATTTTCTTCCGGCAGATAGGTAACTGTATAATTGTCTGCACTGATCACCTTATTATTGCTGTCTGTAACCTTTACTGTTGGCTTTTTTACTTTTCCATTATAAGTATAGCTTGTTCTGGAAAGCTGTATTTTTTTCGGATAATAGATGATCTGTTTATTCTGTATACTTCCGCAGCTGCACTGCTCCTGTGTATATCCGTTGGCAGTGGTGGTTGCCTTTACTGTTACTCTCTGATAGTTATGTGTATGTGTGACCGGAGCTGCCTGGACAGTGAAATTCACAGAATCCGAAAATGTATATGCATACTGTGCATGATTCACAGATGCCACCGCTACCCTGTAATTCCCCGCCGGCAATGTGCAGGACCAGCTTGTTCCATTCACTCCATACTGAAATTGCGTCGGATTGGATTCTCCTGCTTTATACACATATACATCATAATATCTGGCATAGCTTGTTGCATTCCAGGAAAACGTTGTGGTCTGATTCGCTTTTCCCGGATTCACGCTCACATATGGCTTGCCCGGTACACGAACGCCCGGATAGATAAAGCCAAGCAGCACCTTGTTAGAATCATAAGGGCGCCTTCCTCCGACTGCATTGGTCAGTGTATATCCATATGCAACTCCATGAGAGGATGTCTGATCTTTGTCCGTTCTTCCTCCCTCATCTACCGTAAATCTGTTGTTTCCAAGATTAGCTGTTACATAAGCAACATGTCCGTAATAATCTCCGCTCCATACAGCAATAGAACCGGGAACAGGCTCATTTCCTACTGCATAGCCCTGATTGATAGCATTTTGCCACCAGCTTACCGCATTTCCCCACGAAGCAATGCGATTCCCTGTCTGTCATACACGCACTGCCATGCAAAGTGTGTGCAGGGGATCTCGTATAAGCCATCTCGATCCACATCCTGTGTTGTAGGATAAGGATTACCTGCTGCTGTTACCGTTGCCGCCGGTACCGCACTGAAGGCAGTTACTGCGGACAGCGCAAGGACCATCAATTTTTTCAGAAGCTTCTTTTTCATAGCATTCTCCTTTCCTGCGGTTTCATCCTTCTTAACAGACAAGTCTGATCTGGCATGTCTGCTACGATGAAAAATGTTCTGCATGTTTATACTCTTGTTTCATATTTTATCTCTGTCCGGCAAATTTATGATACCTTTATTGTGCATACTCTCACGGAAGATGTCAAGGTAAAGAGATCCAGTCAAGTGGATATTCGCATCGGTAATTTTTTTCGGCCACTTACTGCAAACTTAGCCTTTCCTCCCAGCTATCCAGCGAAGCGCTGATAGCCCATCCAACTCCCGAGCAGCCACCCTCCCCTACCGCCCTGAAAAGCCAGCCCGCCAGGCGTGTGCTGCCTGTCACCGGACTCTGCAGGAGGGGAGCTGATTCTTGACTGGCGGAAATCTGCGTTGCTTCAAATCTCACTGTCTGAGCGTCTTCAGACGCGAGTTTGAGAATTTTTGAAGCGGTTTTAGCAGAATTCCGGCAGCCTAGAAGCCAGCCCCCGACGAAGCCCCGGCGACAGGCAGCACACGCCTGGCGGGCGTCCCTTTTCACCAAAAAAAGCCGAACCAGCCACATCCCGCAGCCAGTTCAGCTCAACCCATACAACTACAAACTCACTCACCATCAACCCAGGCAAGCAGCTTCCCGGTAAAAACCCTATTAAAGAAATGGATCACCGGTCCCAGCCCAAAAGCCGTCACCAGTGTACCAATACCCACAACACCACCAGTCAGATAACAGATCAGCGCACAAAGCACATCATTAGACATCCTGTGCCAGAAATAAGGAATCTTCGGCCATCTCTCTGTCATGATCAGCGAAAGACTATCATAAGGCGCAACCCCCTCATCCGGCATCTGATACATCGACAGTCCCAGACAGCAGATCACAACACCCACACACAGTGCCACCAAACGTACCGGCAGCGCCACAAGCTCCAATCCAAAAACACCAGTATAAATATTATAAAAGAAGTAGTAATATAAGCCAGACAAACCGCATTCACAACCGTACCGATCCCCAGGAACCTTCTGCCAAAAGCAATCTCAATGATCAGCAGCACAATATTTACAATCAGCTGGAAATTACCATACGCCATACCAATCATATCCGCAACCGCCATATTCATTCCACTGAACGGATCCGTTCCAAGCCCGGCAAGCTTGAAAATTCCAATCCCCATACCTGCAAAAACATTTCCGATACACATGATCAGAACATGCTTCCAGTTAATGTTCTTCAAAAAATCCCCCATAAACCTCATACCTCATCCTCTCTGAAAATATTGTCAGGCAGATATCCACGATCCACCTTCACTGCGCAAGATCCATACCAGATAATACCTTAATAACCAGCCTGCTGCAACGCTTATATTCTATCACACCCCTCACCCTGTAAACATAAAACCCAAGAAACAACAAAAGCAACAAAAAAGACATACCTCAGACCAACATTCTATGAATCTGCCGGACATCT
>ENA-OQMZ01000120-OQMZ01000120.1-human-gut-metagenome-genome-assembly--contig:-NODE-120-length-32193-cov-6.637373_pt1 | contig 32193 bp, 39 predicted proteins | sample MGYA00242621_ERZ504862 | MGnify/ENA primary metagenome ERZ504862 (study PRJEB26092, sample SAMD00036393) | human gut metagenome | host: Homo sapiens | study: EMG produced TPA metagenomics assembly of...
AACGCGGCCTGCGCGGCCGAATGCGCCGCATCCGCCACCTTCACGTGGCGCACGCCCTGCGCGTCCGGCACGTTGTTCTGCACATTTTGCGCGGCCGGCACGTCCGATTCGCCCGAATCGGCCATGGGGACCGTCTGCGTAACACTCTGCGTAGCCGATACTGCAGTGTCGGTCATCTGGACGTCCTGCACGATGCCGTACGCGTCCGAATCGCCCGAATCGGACATTGAGGATACGGAAGCCGTGGAGGCATCGGCGATCGCGTTACGGACCCGCTTGCGTGTGCCGCGCGCCAGCAACGCCTGCATCAGCGCCACGCCAACCGCGGCCGCGATCAGACCGCCAGCGAAACTTCCCGCAAGATAGCCGAGCGCGCTGCCGAAACGCTGCTCGCGCATGCCTTCCATGGTTTCCAACATCACGCCGGACATCGTCGACAGTCCGCCAAGCAAACCAAGCCCGATGCCACGGCTGACGACCTGCCGCACCCTGCGGCGCAGCCACGACGCGGTCGCCATGTATTCGGTCAGCATCGCAAACAGGAAGCAGGCGAGCATATTCGACACGAACGTGCCCACCACGAACGGCGAACCGTTCACCGACGGCAGCAGCAGGTCCGTGGCGCGACGGAACCCGACGCCGACGAAGCCGCCGACGAACACCACGAGATACATCAGACCATCGGCAAGAGGGTTGAATCGCGCCTGCATGCGTTTCATCGGCGCGAGCGGAATCTGCGGCGGATGCTTGGATGCGGCGGCACCGGACGGGCGCACATCCGCGCGCGCCACTTCGGCGACGTCGATCGACTGTGTGGCGGGATTCGGCTCATCACCCGCGTTTGGCGAGTCTGCCGCCCGTTGTTCTTGCGATTCCATCACGTTCCCCTTGCACTTGGCTTTCCGCGGACAGCGTCGTTCCGCCCCAGCCATACGGCAACGAGCTGGCCGCAGGTGCCGTCTTCCTAACCTTGTACGAGTCTACACGTGCGTTGCAACCAAACATCGAACATGTCCGATTCGGTGGATAACTGTGGATAACTTCGGGTGGCCCTAGACGTCTACGAATGGTTATGGAAGACGGTACGGCCGCGTCAGACGGACACGTCGCACAGCCGCCGCATCGCATGCCGTGCGTCGCTTTCGTCCTCGCCGCTGAACAGCACGACCAGATAGTCGCCGGCACGCAGCCGCGTATCGCCATGCGGCACGATCTGCCGTTCGCCGCGACGCAGGCCAATCACCAGACAGCCGTACGGCCAGCGCACGTCACGCATCAGCTTGCCGTCCGCGGTCGCGCCCATTTCCACAGGCAGTTCCATGATGCCGTTGTCGATGCGATTGGCGATTGCCGTCGTGCCGCCTTGCGCGCGCATGTACCGTTCCAGCAGCTCGCCGTAGATCGGTTTCGTACGCAGCAGGTCGGAGACGAGCAGTGCGATGAACGCGACGGCGGCGACCGGCAGCATGTGCGTCAACGTGCCGGACATTTCCACGGCCAGCAGAATCGACGTGATCGGTGTTTTCACGGACGCGGCCAGCGTGCCCGTCATCACGCATACCGAGAAAATCGCCACGGAATCGGACGGCAGGTTGCCGAACTGGTGCAACGTCTCGCCGCAGATACCGCCGGCGAGTGAGCCAACCGCGAGAATCGGCATGAAAATGCCGCCGGGAGCGCCTGAACCGAAGCTGGTGGAGGTGAACAGCACTTTCGCCACGAACAGCACGCACAGCATGCCCAAGCCGACGCGCGCATGCTCGGCCATGGCGATCAGGTTCGAGCCGCCGCCGAGCACGTCAGGCAGCCAAATGCCGATTGGCAGCGCGAGTGCGATCGCGATCAAAGGGCGGCTCCATGCGGGAAGCTTGCCGTACAGCGTTTGGAAGCCGAGCAGCGAACGGTTCATCAGCGAACCAACCAAACCGGCCACCAATCCCAGCGGAATCAGCCACCCGTATTCGCCGAGCGGCAGTTGGCCGATGGTGCCGAAGTCAAGCACCGGACGCAGGCCGAAACAGTATTTCGATACGAAATCGGCGGTCAGGGACGCGGCGGTGGCGCCCATCAGAATCGCGGGCGAAAAACTGCGATGCACCCCTTCCAAAGCGAACATCATGCCGGACAGCGGTGCGCTGAACGCGGCGGACAGGCCGGCCGCGGCACCGGCGGTGACCAGATAATGCTCCTGCATGTCCTCACGTTTCTTGCCGCGCAGCCGGTGCGATAGGAACTGCGCGCCGATGCGCCGATTTGGATGGACGGTCCTTCGCGGCCGAGCGAGAGGCCGAAGAGCGATCCGAGCAGGCCTCCGATGAAGCGAACCGGCAGAATCGTCTGCCATCGCATTTTCAGGCCGCAGATCACCACGCCGTTGGTTTGCGGAATGCCGCTGCCGCCGGCCATCGGCTCTTTTTTGACCATCCATGCGATGGCGAGCGCGGCTGCGATTGCGGCGACCGCCCACGGTGCGACCAGCCACGGGGTTTCGCGGATGCGCGCGTAGATCCAGCGCGCGGTGTCGGTGCCGTATTCGATGCCGAGACGGTAGAGGACGACGAGGAAGCCGGAAATCAGGCCGACGAGAATGCCGGCAGCGGCCATCTTCCATTTCAGGTGGTCGAATCGCGGGACCAGTTTGCTGAACCTGTCAAACCTGTCGAACCTGTCGTTAGGCGGCATTGCAGTCATCGCACTCCCCTTTTCCGTTCCTCCGCCGCGCACCCCGTCGGTGTGTATGCGGTGTGCGTCATACGCGCACACCATCGCACGCACCATACGCAAAGTGCCGGCAGGCACAGGCCCACCGGCACTTGTCATTGACGTTCGTTACCGACGTTCATATCGACGAATCAGCCGAATCAGCTTCAGTCGATCAGCGAGTTGATCTGGATGATGTGGTCGCGCTGCGGGCCGGTGCCGATCACGGAAATGCGACAGCCGGACAGTTCCTCAAGACGCTTGACGTAATCCTGGCAGGTCTTCGGCAGATCGTTGAAGTCATGGACCTGGGAAATGTCCTCGTCCCAACCCGGCATGGACTCATAAATCGGCTTCGCGGCGGCGAACTCGGCCTGGTCGGTCGGCATATCGTCGCGACGCTCGCCGTTGACGTCGTACGCCACGCACAGCGGGATTTCCTTGAGGCCGGTGAGCACGTCGAGCTTGGTGAGCACGATGTCGGTCAGGCCGTTGACCTGGGCCGCGTAACGGTTGACGACCGCATCGAACCAACCGCAGCGACGCGGGCGACCGGTGGTCACGCCGTACTCGTGGCCTTGGGCGCGCAGCCATTCGCCGTCCTCGCCGAACAGTTCGGTCGGGAACGGGCCTTCGCCCACGCGGGTCACATACGCCTTGGAGACGCCGATCACGCGGGTGATCTTGGTCGGGCCAACGCCGGTGCCGGTGCAGGCGCGCCGGCGGTCGGGTTGGAGGAAGTCACGAACGGGTAGGTGCCGTGGTCCACGTCGAGCATGGTGGCCTGGCCGCCTTCGAACAGCACGGTCTTACCCTCGTCGAGCGCCTTGTTGAGCACCAGGGAGGTGTTGGCCACGTACGGCTTCAGGCGTTCGCCGAGCTTGAGCAGCTCGTCGGTGGTCTCGTCCACGTCGATCGGGCGACGGTTGTACAGCTTGACGAGCATCTGGTTCTTCTGATGCAGGCTGGCCTCGACCTTGTCATGCAGGTGCTCCGCGTTGAACAGGTCGTGCACGCGGATGCCCACGCGATTAATCTTGTCGGCGTATGCCGGGCCGATGCCACGGCCGGTGGTGCCGATCTTATGCTTGCCGAGGAAGCGTTCGGTCACCTTGTCCAGCACGCGGTGATACGGGGCGATGATGTGCGCGCTTTCGCTCACCAGCAGTCGGGAGCAGTCCACGCCACGGCTTTCAAGGCCGTCGATCTCCTGGAACAGCACTTCCGGATCGACGACGACGCCGTTGCCGATGACGGGGGTGGTGTTGGGCTGATGATGCCGGACGGCAGCAGGTGCAGTGCGTACGATTCGTCGCCGACGACCACGGTGTGGCCTGCGTTGTTGCCGCCGTTGAAGCGGGCCACGTAATCGACTTTGGTGCCGATCAGATCGGTCGCCTTACCTTTGCCTTCGTCGCCCCACTGAGCGCCAATCAACACGATTCCCGGCATAACGCACCTCCACGATGTTGCCTTGTTTCCGCCGAAAATAGCGTACCGTGAGCCTCTACTGCGTGGCGGTTTCTCGTCACGCAACAGCGGCATAATGGAAGCATGACTATCGCAACACCTGAACGTTATGCGAGATGCTGGATGCCGCCCGCCGCGGCGGATACGCGTATCCCGCGATCAATGTGACGAGCACGCAGACGCTGAACGCGGCGTTGCAGGGCTTCGCCGAAGCTGAATCCGACGGCATCATCCAGGTGTCCGTGGGCGGTTCCGCCTATTTCTCCGGCCAAAGCGTGAACGACCGTGTGGTCGGATCGCTCGCCTTCGCCGCGTTCGCGCACGAAGTGGCAGCACGTTATCCGAACATCACCGTGGCCTTGCACACCGACCACTGCGCCAAGCAGTATTTGGACGAGTGGGTGCGGCCGCTGCTCGCGCACGAGGCGGAGCAGGTCAAGCGCGGCGAAGAGCCGACGTTCCAATCGCACATGTGGGACGGTTCGACGGTGCCGCTTGAGGAAAATCTCGACATCGCCTCGGAACTGCTCGAGAAGTCCGTGAAGGCGCACACCGTGCTGGAAATCGAAATCGGCGCGGTCGGCGGCGAAGAGGACGGCCATTCCGCGGAAATCAACGAAAAACTGTATTCCACCCCGGCCGACGGCGTGCGCGTGGCGGAACGGCTCGGCTTGGGCGAGCACGGCCGATACATGGCCGCGTTCACGTTCGGCAACGTGCATGGCGCGTACAAGCCGGGCATCGTCAAGCTGCGTCCGCGACTGCTGCACGACATCCAGACGGAAGTGTGGAATGCGGCGCATGACGGGCGATTGGGCAGCGCCGAATCGGCGCATGTCGCCTCCTGCGCCCTGCCGGACATGCCGGAAGGCAAGCCGTTCCCGCTGGTGTTCCACGGCGGTTCCGGATCGACGGCCGCGGAAATCGCGGAAGCGGTCAGCTACGGCGTGGTCAAGATGAACATCGATACCGATACGCAGTACGCGTTCTCCCGTGCGATCGCCGGACACATGTTCCGCAATTACGATTCGGTTTTGAAGATCGACGGCGAAGTCGGCAACAAGAAGCTGTACGACCCGCGCTCCTGGGGCCGCGAAGCCGAAACGGCGATGGCCGCGCGCGTGGTCGAGGCGTGCCAGCAGCTCGGCTCCGCCGGTCGCGCGCTGAAGTAAGTTTTCTCTTATGTTCGTGTTCGCCCGGCGCCTACGGGTGCCGGGCGAAGCTGTAATCGCCGGGCTACGACCGCCGGGCGAACCAGAGGTTGATAAGCGAGCCGGCCACCACCAGTGCGACGCCAATCCAGAACGGCATGCCCAGCGCGACGCCCAGCAGCAGCGTGCTGGAAGCCGTGGAGAACAGCGGGGTCGCGTACGAGCCGATCGCCAACGTTTCCATATTGCCGTGCAGCATGCCGTACCCCCAGCATGCGTAGCCGCCGGAAATCGAAATAGCGCACGCAAGCAGCGCGGCATAACCGCCGATGCCGGGAGCCGTGGCGGGCAGGCCGTCGCCCGAAGCGAAGTGGATGGTCCACAGCACGACGGCGACGCAGCAGAAGAAAATCGTCGTACCGTCGTAGCCTTCGGACAGCGACGGTGTGAAAGTCGCGTAAATCGCCCAAATAAAGGCGCCGGCGAGCGCAAGCGCGAACGGTAGGGGGTTGCTGGCGATGTTGCTTACCGCCTCCTGCACGCTAAGGCTTTCGCCGCCGACCGCCATCGCCACGCCGATAGTGGCTACGATCGCGCCCGGAATCGCTTTGACGACGGCACCGTGTTTGCGCGATACGGCGGCCGTCATCAGCACCAGCAACGTCGGCCACAGGTAATTGACGAGGCTGACTTCCACGGATTGCGCGTTCGTGGTGGCCAGGCCGATCGACAGCGAAATCGACGCTTCGTACGCGATGAACATGGCGCCGCCTGCGATGAGATACTTGCGTGGCGCTTGGCTGATCGGCTTCGGCCGGCGCACGATGAACAGCAGCGCGCCGCCGACGGTGTAGATGAGCGCCGACCCGAGCGTGGCGCCGAACGATTCGGAGACGAGTCGCACGAGGCCCGCCATGAAGCCCCACAGCACGATTGCGGCAAGGCCGACAATGGTTGCGGCGTGCGATGTGGCGTGGCCGAGCAGCGGATTGTGAGAGGCGCGCTGGCTGCTGGCGGTTTGGGAATCGTGGGTGTCACTGGCGTTACGGATGTCTCGTGAGTCTCGGGCATTGCGAGACGCTGAATCAGCGGATTCGGCGGGAAGCTTCTGGTCTGTATTCACAACCCCAGCCTACCCGCCACCCATCACGCACCATCCGCCGGCCGTACGGCATCGGAACGGCAAGCACATGGCGTGAACTGACATCGGCCCGGCATCAAATCGGTGGCGTACGTTTTCTACGATTGTGGTCACCGTGTGTCCACGCAGGCATCTTAACTAAGTTAAAAACCCTTGGAATCGTTGGAATTCCAAGGGTTTTGAGTGGAGCGGATGACGGGAGTCGAACCCTACGTCCTCCTTTGAAACTATGCCCCACAACGATTAAAAGCTTGAAATTCCAGCCTTTTACACTCATTGGAAAAGGCTTCGATCACATTGTTTTTCTGAAAGTGTTACCTCAGAGTTACCTCAGAGCTTTGGCGATTTCCTTTTCTACCGCAGCGGAAACCGTGTCCAGATCCTTGTCGAAGAGATCTGCGTAGCGGTCGAGCGTCATAGCAGCGCTCTTATGCCCGAGCATTCGTTGAAGCGCCTTCACATTAGCCCCAGAATGCACAGCGATACTCGCCGCCGTATGCCTGAGATCATGGCAAGTCAGAACCGGCACACCGGCATCGCGCAACGCATTGCCAAACCACTGTTGAGCATCCGCGTCCTTCGGATGCACGGAAGCGGATTGCTCATGAATGCGACCTCCACCGGCATCCGTGAAGACCAGATCGTCCGGCCCTTTCCCCTGCATCTCTTTTTGGATAGCGGTCATTACGTATTCCGGCACCGGCACATCCCGCCGTTCCCACGTCTTTGGCTCCGTCTCGATCAGTTCCCGGCCCGCGCGAACCAATTGCGCCGAATCCGCAGTCTCCGTTCGTCGACGGAAACGTCCTCGACGCGAAGTGCGGCGGCTCTCCCCACCGCAGGCCGCAAAACCCGAGCGTTAAGACCAGCGCCCCGTGACGGCCGGACGCTTTGGAAAGGGCCACCAACTGCTCAGCCGTTAAGTATGTGCGTTTTTTGGGAACCTTCCGGGGAAGCATGATCTTCTCCGTGGGGAGTCTGACGATCAGGCCGTCGTCCCGGGCCATTTCGAGGATTCCTTTGAGGACTCCGAACGCGCGCTGTACGACGGAAGCGCTTTTGGGCTTGAACTTGCATTTCTCGGACGCCGATTTCGCATTATTCATGGCGGCCGTATCACCTTGGCTCATCTGCGAGACCCACGTTTGGACCTCGGAGTGGCGGATGCCGTTAATCGGCCGTAGCCCCCATGCCGGTTGCACATGGAGCCGATACGCGGTTTGCAAATCCATGTAATATTTGCGTTTCACGGTTCCGGCCTTGCCAGTGAGCCATGTCGAAGCGAGTTCATCCACCGTGATCTCTCCCGCTTTGGGGTCCACGTAGGTTCCTGCGTGCAGTCCTTGTTCGACTTGGATTTTGTAGCGTCCGCCTCGCTTTTCCTACGCCAATTGCCGAATTTCTTCTGCTTGTGCGCCGGGTCTCGCCACATCACGTAGTATCTCACGGACCCGTCTTTCAATATCCTCTTATGAATCGATGCCATTGATCTTCTTTCATTTAACTGTTAAAGGCAAAAATCAGAATGGGTTGGACACCAACGCGTCCGATTCCTCATCGAGATGAAGCTTCTTCGCCAGTTTGTCCAACTTCCCTGCAATGTCAATCAGCTGTTTCTCAAGCTGCAATTCGTCTTCGCATTGTTGCCGGATGATTTTCTCGTTCTCGTCCATGACGTCACATTCGGTCTCGACCTCATGCAGTCTCTCGTTTGCATTGAGCAGCACGCGGCCTCCACGCAGGAATGCGCGTCTAGCCCGCACGGCCTCCGCAAATGCGCGGTTCATTGCCACGGCATTCTGGGAAATCACGAGATTACTCACGACTGAAACAGCATCGGCTCCGACGCATTCGGCAAGGTCCACGGCCTCTTTCATGCGCAACTGGCGATCACCCGTTTCGATGTTGTGCACGGTGATCTTCGTCCATTTGTGACCCAAATCACGCATTTTCGCAGCCAACATCTCCATGGTCATGTTTCCACGGAGATTCCTCACGTTTCTGCCAATCATCTTATCATCAATGGAACTCATAGTTCAAATTATAATCATTTAAATCGCAACACGCCGTTTCTATTCGATTTGCACATCATACGCCCGCCGTTATCATCTGAAATCAGAACATGCAGTTACGATTTTGAAAGGATGGCGCAATGGAAGACCCAACGGCACTATACGAGAACCTCATGCGCAAGGTCACCGCCTCACCGGACCCACGGCAGATACACATGTCAATCGAGGAAACCTCAGCATATTGCAATATCAGCAAACAGGCCCTTGCACAGCTGCGGTACACAGGCAAAGGCCCGAAGTTTCTGAAACCGACAGCGCGCACAGTGTTGTACCGCAAAGGCGATGTAGACGATTGGATGGACGCCAATGAGCAAATCTCCACAGCACATCCCCAGTACTGAGTCCGTCGCTCCGCTGCCGCTGCGCGACGGACTCACGGGCAATCCGCAATCACGGGACCCGTTCAATCCGTTCCTCGACCCGCACGAGTCCGTCAGCTGCATCGAGAGTAACGTCCGTACCATGCGAAGTCCCCACGGCCGCCCACTTCGCTATGCCCACATCGCACACTATCTCGGCGTTTCCCAAGACAGCGTCCGCCGCTACAGCCGTCTCGGCTGCCTCCAGAAACGCATTTATTCCAACATCAACGGTTGCGTACAATCCCTTGCCGAACGGTTGCCATCCCATGACGCCGCCTTCATCAGAGCGAACGCCTCGGCAGACCGTAGCCACTACTTGACATCCCGAGGCCTGCCAGCCGATGCAATCGACGAGCTTGTCAAACTATACGAGATCGCGGACGAACTCGAATGGGCTGATGCCGAACTGAACAGCATTCCGGCTGGGCATACGCAAGGCGAGGTGTTCATGGCCGCGTGGATACCATATCGCTTCTGGAACGAGTTCTTGAAAGACACAACCGAGATGAAAGTACGCTGGATGCCAAAGGCTCAAGCAGCTCTCACCTACCGCATCAGCGACCACGGACTGTACGATCATGCACAACCCACATGCGGAAGACCTTTAACGACCATAACCTTGGGACGGCACCGACTCTATCGCATCGACGAACTGGAGAGGCGTTTCCCAAAACGATAAGCCCCATCTGCTTTCAAAATTCATTGCCGGTGCTGCATCGCAGTTCCGGCATTGCATTTTTCCACCCATTTTTCGCCGCTCCAGTATGCCGCACTCTTGTTGTGAAACACCAACATAGAAAGGAAAGAGCCATGGTAAACGGCATTTTCAATTTCCATGACATGTCGACGAAGCCGCAGATTCTGACCGGTCACACCGACATCGTACGCCAGTACCTCACCGACGAGGAGCGTGCCAAACTCGCCCCCGGACAGTTGGCGCCGGAGCAGCGCACCGAGGATGGCAAGGTCCTTCATACCGTCGAAGTCCTGACCGACTACGAACGTTTCGGACGCGTAAGCACTGAATGCTTCAATGTCCAGATTCCCGAATGCCCGGAACTGGAACGCGTCAAGCTCGGCACGCAGGTTCGTTTCGACGATGATTTCGCCGCCGTGCTGCGCACCCGTCGCGAAGGCGGCTCCAGCGTCGTGTTCCAAGCCTCCGGCATGCGCATCGTCGGCAATGCGATTCCGGTGAAACCGGGAGAGTAGTCAAAAATGAGTCTTCCGTGGATTCTGCAGTGGCCGGGCATTCTGTTCCCGGCCATTGGCCTACTTATAGCCGCCATCGCGGTCCTTATCGGCGTTATAGCACATGAAACGCATGATACCGTCAAGACCGTCGCCGCCATCCTTCATGTCAGTGAATCCGATACCAATGACATCCGGCTCACTTGGGGCCCGTTCCATTCTGGATGCCCGACACCATAGCCATATCCGTCCGCATACCCGTACGCGCAGTCCCTACAATCAGAAATTTCGAGGACGCCACCGACGCGGCCGGACAGCTCATGGACGTTCTGGAGATGTCCGACGCCGAGCCACCGACCCTGCACCGGCGTATCTGGAACTGGAAGTTCACCCGATGACACTATTCCCCGCCGGGCACAAGAGCCGGAAAGCTACAACCAGCAGACCGGCTCTTTCCATTCCCAACCAACTGGGCGAAGACGATTTCCTCCTTCCGCTCGGTCTTCATCTGCTCATCGTCGGCACCACCGGCAGCGGCAAGACCACGCTGCTGTCGAATATCCTTCTAGCCTTTGACGAATTCCTCCGGGAAGGCAGTGTCCGCCTACTGGCAATCGATCTCAAGGACGGTGTAAGCGCCAACGCCTGTGCCGGATTCTATACGAAGATCGCCTCCACACTGCCGGAAGCCGTAGACCTGCTCCAAGAAACCGTCGAGCTGGTAAAACAGCGCAACGCATGGCTCAAATCAATACACGAGACGGAAATCAAATGGTCCGTGCAAACCCCGCTCGTCGTCATCCTCATCGACGAAGCGCTCCAACTGTATGGAGCCTCAAGCCCCGAGCAGAAGAAGATACAGGCCCATGCGCAGGAGGCCTTGGATGCCCTGCTGCTGACCGGACGCAGTGCGGGAATCATGGTCATCGCCGCCGTTCAGGACCCTCGCAAGGAATTCTTCAAATCCCGCGACCATTACCCCGAACGCATAGCACTAGCCCTCAACTCCAAGGACGAAGCAAAAATGGCATTGGGAGACGAGGCAGTCTCCGAGGTGCCTCTCCGTGGCTCATCTCGCATTCAACGCCGGGTCGTGGATGGTATTACGACGATCTCAGATACAAGGCAATCCGCTTTCAAGTGCCCCCAGTGCAGGCCGACGAAATCCGCATCATGTCCAGCATTCTGGAACCTTTCACCCGTCAACAAAACATAAAGCCGACCATCCAACAGAAGGAACACTCATGACATCCGAAAACAAAAAGACACCAAAACCGGCTATTACCAAATCGGATTTTCATATTCCCCGCATGGCATTTCCGGAACTGCTATGGCAATTGCAGCGGGTCACATGGCGTATGTCCTCGCAGCAGTCCATCAGGTCATGCTCTAAATTCGTCAGCGGGAACAGCGCCTACGGCGGAATGGCAGCACTGCGGGCAATCCCGCAACAAGACGGAAGCTACAAGCTCCAGTTCGGAGGCCTGCATCGCTGCAAGTCTGGCCAATGTCCACGCTGCTCGCAAATCCTCGCCATTAGCCGCGCCAAGCAAATGGAACAGGGCATCAAATACTGGCTGTCTTCCAACAACGAGCAGGGACAAAATCGAGCATAGCCTTCATGACACTGACCATGGGCCACAATCCCGCCGACAGCGCCGAAAAACTAGCCCATGCCATCTCGAAAGCCCGCACTGCCCTGACCACCGGAGGAGAATACCGTGATCGGAAAAGAGGCGACCGGCATAACTTTCAGATCGCGGGAATCATCAGCCGAATCGAGGTGACGTGGAGCCAACGTCATGGCTACCATTTCCATCTGCATATGCTGCTTATGATCGATAGGCCGCTCACCGCATGCGACTTGGTCAACCTACAGGCCCGATTCCACCATCGTTGGAAGAAAGCCCTCGCCAAGGAAGGAATCGAGGCCGATATCCGGCAAAGCGACATCAGGCCCGTGGACGATTTCGATGATGCTTCGCAAGTGCTTTTGTCACAATATCTCAATAAAACCACGCCTTGGAACGTAGCCAAGGAGATGACCATGGAAACCCGGAAGACCGGGCACACGAAACGCAGCTGGAGCTATTTCGAACTGCTCACTGCCCTATGCATGGACGCATCGACCAACAAGCAATGGTTCCCACTGAGCAAAGGCGAAAACGTCACATGGGACAGGCCCGATCACTTCATCGTAAGCAATCAGACCACAGGCGAAATCGTCGCCGAACGGTACATGTATGGGAAAAACGAGCTATGGCGGGTCATTCACGAACTAGAGGCCGTCATGAAGACCTTGCGTCCGTACCGTATCAGCAATAAGCCGCGTACGCAAGACTCGCAGCTTGATCGCGCATGGTCGGCATTCCTACGTAACAGCCATGGCCTTGAAGCCAACGACGCCAGCACCGTCAATCAGCGGACTGGCGTCGGCGAAATCGTCGGCTACATCTCCCCTAGCGAATGGATGTCCAACTACGCGAACCATCCTGAAAACATCATCAGAACGGTCCACGCCGCCGCACGTACACGAAAGGACGAATAAGTCTATCTATCTATTTAAAATGACTATCACCACATATTCCCATGGGAATCTCCCCCTATGGTAATAGACCCATCTGGGTTGATGTTGTCCTTGGTGATGGGAGCGAAACCTCCTCCGGCGCTGTCGAAGTCTTTTCGGTAGTCGTATCCGTTGCATCCGTATTGTGTGCAGTTGTTGGAGTTCTGGGGTTGGGTGTATTGGCTTGAACCGCCGGAATAGGAGCCTCCGCCATTATTGGAGTAGGAGTCGCCCGAATTCGAATATCCGGAGTTAGAATAGGTTTCGGACGAAGCCACATTGGATTGGGCTTGCACCTGCGCCTGTTCCTGAGCTTGCTTCTGCGCGTCGGCCTGAGCTTTGGCGTTCTTGGAATCGTTCACGGCTTTTACGGCCTTGGAGAGCGTGTCATTGGCGGCGGTCAACGATTTCAAGTCAGCCTTCTTGTCTCCACTGGTCTTCTTGGCGTTGTCGATGGCGGTTTTCAGGCTTTCACGCGTCTTGTCATCGGACACTTTGCCTTCGGAATCCTTGTAAAGGGTTTCCGCATCACTGATGGTCTTGTTGAGCGTGTCCTTCGCATCCTTGACCTGCTTCGCGGTCTTGGAGGATTCGACCTTGCCCATGGCGGCGTCAATGGAACTGATGGCCTTGGTCGCCGCGCTGATGTCATCGGCAACCGTGGTCTTAGCCTTGCTCACGTCCCACAACATCCACTTGTTGACGTCTTCCGCCTTCGGACTGCCCTTCTGCGCCTCACCAGACTTGACACTCGCATTCAACGAACCCAACAGGGTCTTGTCAAGGACGTCCGTATCCTTCGTTGCCTTGGCAAGATTCTGAGCGTTTTCGATTTTCTTGACGAGTTTCGCGTCGATGGTCTTCGCGGACTCAACCTGAGACTCATAGTCACTGTAAGCACTCGTGGACGCATAAGCGTAGCCGCCAACACCGGCAAACACAACAACGGCGGCAACGGCGGCAACGGCGGCAATTATGATAGTGCGCTTCTTGCCACTTTTTTCGCTCACGTCCGGAGTCTTCTCTTCTTCGGTCATATGATCTCCCTTTTCTACCCCTTGTATTCTACCCCTAAGTCAGATAGCTACATATATGTAGCCACATAAATGTAGCACAGTTGTTGTCTGAAACCATGGCTGAACGCATCAACGCAGACATGGATTGGACCCAGTACACCCGTGAGTTCGAAATGAATCTCAGACGAATCCGAGCACAACGCGGCTTCAGCCAAGAACGCGTGGCATACGACGCCGGAATGTCACGACTGCAATACCAGCGGCTCGAGGGCGGAGGCGCATCAAACGACCGCCCGGCGAATCCCACCGCCAAAACACTTATCGCCTTGGCCACGGTACTTGACGTGTCCATAGACGAGTTGCTGCCGACACCATGGCCGGACTTGCGAGCAAGGTAACAGATAGTCATTTCAACCCATTGCAGGAACAACATTCTCCAGAAGTCGTTACCCCAAAGTTACCTCAGAAGATTATGACAACGGTCGAAATGAGGTGAAAAGGCTGGAATTCCAAGGGTTTCGAATGGAGCGGATGACGGGAGTCGAACCCGCCTTTAAAGCTTGGGAAGCTTTCGTTCTACCGATGAACTACATCCGCAAGGTGTGCCTTTTGGGCACGAGCCATTAGTCTAGCACGCCATTCCCGCTATATGTGGCAGATTGTCCGGTTCCGCAAAATCGATTTGCGCTATATGTGGCAGTTCTCCGCGGGCAAGAGCTGTTAGAGGGTACGAAATCGAAGGTATGGGGGCATCTTCGCGAAGGAAAGTGCCACATATAGCGGAAATCACTTTCTCGCAGTCTCTTATCTGCCACATATAGCGATTTTGGGAGTCGTCAGCACAGCAAGTATGCGTCCGCAGCAACATCAGTACCGGAAAAGGCTGAAAGTCGGGGCAGGAACCAGCGGCGCGGGAGGCTGTGCGGGCGTCAGCGCGACCCTCTTCTGCGCATGGGGCGTTGCGAATAGTCGCGCGAATATCCACCGGTCGAACCCGCCGAACCCGCCGGACCCGAACCGTACGAATCGTAAGCGGAACCATACTGCGAGCCGAACTGCGGCCCGTCATAACCGCCCTGTCGAATGTCGATCGCGGCAACGCCGGTCGTTGCGTATCCGCCGGCCAGGTAGCCCGACTGCGCGCCCTGCTGCCGCATCTCCTGACCCATCTGCATGAGCCGCGCAATGCGGTCCTGAATCGGCGGATGCGTGGAAAACAGGCGCGAGAAGCCCTCCGCGGAGAACGGACTGGCGATCATCATCGCAGCCACCGACTGCGTGCCGGCGGTCTTCTCCATCGGCATCGCGCTGCGCCGCCGGAAATCTTGCTCAACGCGGAAGCGAGCGCTTCCGGATCCTCCGTCAACTTGGAACCGTCTTCGTCGCGTCGTATTCGCGTGTGCGGGAGATTGCCATCTGTATCAGCGACGCTGCGATCGGCGCCAGAATCGTGCTCAACAGCACACCCAGCAATCCCAAGCCGCCGGACGCCGAATCGTCGCGGTCGTCACGCGAACGGCCGCCGCCGAAATACATGAGCGAGTAGCCGAGGTACGAGATGACGGTGGCCATGGCGGAGGCGATTGCGGACGTCAGAATGTCGTGGTTGTAGACGTGCATGAGTTCGTGTCCGAGCACGCCGCGAATCTCACGTTCGTTAAGCGTCTGTAGGATGCCTTGCGTGCAGCAGACCGCCGCGTGTCGTTCGTTACGCCCCGTCGCGAACGCGTTGGGGCTCATGGTGGGGGCGATGTAGATGCGCGGCATCGGCTTGCCTGCCTTCGCCGATAGCTCGCGGACGATCTTGTATAGTACGGGGGCTTCCTGCTCGCTCACCTGTCGAGCGTGCATGCTGGCGATCGCCAGTTTGTCGGAAAACCAGTAGGAGACGAACGTGGAGCCTAGGCCGATGAGAATGTAGTAGCCGAGCGTGCTTTGACTGGCGCCGGTCGCCCACCAGATGAGCATGATGACGCCCCACATCAACGCGAACAAAAGCGTTGTTTTCAAGCCATTGCAATGGCCGTGCACCTGCAATTTGCCGTTCATGGCCACCAGCCTAGGAATTCAGGCTGGGATTTTGCTGTATACAAGCTGAAGGGTGGATTTGCAACATCTAGAAACATGCCACGCAACGACGCTACAGCATCGGCCATAGACCTATCTGCGGCACGGCGAGAGTCACCCCAACTTGAAACGTATTACCCCCGCATATCCCCCGAATGCACTGCGTCGAGCGTGCCGATCAGGCTGGTCAGCAAATCGTTGCGACCGCACGCGTTCGTCAGCACCGCCAGCACGTACGTGCCCGACTGCGACATCACCAGTCCGGCATCGTTCAGCGCGTACAAATCGCCTTCGCCGTTGATCCATCCGGCCTTCGTGTACACGGTGTCCGCATCGCCAAGGGCCGCGTGGATGCAGGAGTTCAGCGAATTCGTCATGTCTCCGGACAGCCATTGCAGCGATTCGGGCGTGATGTTCTGCACCCCCGCCGTTTGCCCGGCGAACAGGAAACCGTATCCGGCGGTCCACAGTTTGGCCATGTCGCGCGCGGAGGTGAACAGGTACCCGCCGCGATCGCCCATTCTGGAAGCCGCGCCCGCCTGTTCGGCCACGTGTTGAAGCAGTCGAGGCCATACGTTTTGTACAGCCAGTCGTAAGACGCGTTGTCGGAATTGCGCAGGACGGCGTCGACCTTCTGGTGGACGGTGGCGGACTGCGCGTCAGCGGATTGGGCCACGCTGTTCAGGTCGACGGTGCCCGTTGAGAACAGCGATATCAGGTATGGCGCCTCCGCCGACGAGGCCGAATAGATCTGTGCATCGGCGTTGTATGCGATCGTGCGGCCGGTCGTGATGTCGGCGAGCACGAATGATGCGGTATATCCGTCGGCTTCGAAAGTGGCGATTTGAGACTGCACGGCGGCCTGCGAATCGGCGCTTAGCGTGAAGCCCTGCGTTGTGATCGTGCGCTGCCCTCGACTGCGGAAATGCCGTCCAGCGCGACCTGCGTCGGCGACGAGACGGCTTGTGTCTGCGATTGCGGCGCGCTGTTTTGCTTAAGCGCGCCCGACGTGGAGGACGTTTCCGAAGACGTTCCCGAGGACGCCGCTGCGTGGGCTTCCTCTTCGAGATGCACATCGACAAGACCCACGCCCATGGCGAAGCGATCAGGCAGGCGATCAACAGGCCCACGACGGACACGGAACAGCAGTACAGTGCCTTGCGCTTGACGTGTTTTCCAAAGTTCATGCCGACTTCACAACCTTAGATTTCAATGCCCACATCCGTTTGCGATGATATTGCGCACCGCGTTTCACTGGGGTCAGCCTAGCGCATGGACCCGAACTTCGGGGGTAATAGGTCAAAACGACCGCGTACGTCCGATTCTGGAGAAACGGGCGGTTGTGCGATCGAAAACGCACGCTACGCGACCAGTCCGCCGAAAATCGACCACTAAAGCGGCAAAAACTAACGCCCTGCACGTCCGATTCAGAGGAATCGGACGTGCAGGGCGTTACTAGATTGCGTTAAAAGGCTTGGAGTTAGGGTGTCAGGAAGTCAGCACTCCCACCCTAATTCCAGCCGGCCCGATTCAGGCATGCGCCAGCGCGCGCATCTGCTCCGGGTCGATGACCTTCTTGTGCTCGCGGCCTTCCTTCGCGCCTTCGGCACGTTCGAACGCGTCGACCTTCTTCCAGCCGGCGAAGTCGATCGGCTTGACACCGCGGGAAGCCAGCAGACGGTCGATGGATTCCGGATCGCGGTCAGCGGCCACGCGACCGCCTTCGGCGGCCTTGGACAGGTCCTCGAGCATGTTGGTGACGATGAGCAGCGCGTCGGACTTGGTGGATCCGATCAGGCCGACCGGACCACGCTTGGCCCAACCGGTGGCGTACAGACGCTCACGCACCTGCGCGCCCTCGCCGGAGCCTCCGTGGTGATGCGGCCGTCGCCGTTCGCGTTGGCCAGGTGCGCGCGACGCTCGTCGTACGCGATGCCCGGCGCGGTGGCCGGCTTGTAGCCGATCGCATGGTACACGGCCTGCACCGGGTACTCTTCGAATTCGCCGGTGCGAGTCATCTTGCCGTCCGCGGAAGTCGTCGTCTTCTCCACGCGAATCGCCTTGACCTTGCCGTCCTCGCCCAGCACTTCGACCGGAGCGGAATTGAAGTGGATGTAGTACTTGCGATCCGCCGGGTTGCCCTCGAAATCGGTGTCGCCGTCGTCTTCCATGTCCTCGGCCATCTCGCGGATGGCGAACAGCTCCTCGACCATCTGACGGGTCAGCTTGTCCTTGCCGGCCTCCTCGATAGTGTCGTCGTCCAGATCGAAGTCGTCCTCGTTGATGATCAGCTGCACGCCCGGCAGCTTCTCCATTTCGCGCAGCTCCTGCACGGAGAACTTGGCCTGAGCCACGCCACGGCGGATGAACAGGTGCAGGGTCTTCGCCTTGTTGGCCTTGATGCCTTCGTACACGTTGTCCGGAATGTCGGTGCGTTCCTTCAGTCGTCGGCGTTGCGCATCAGCTCGCGCGCCACGTCCATGGCCACGTTGCCGCCGCCGATCACAGCGACTTCCTCGGCATCGAGCGGCCATTCGCGGGCGCCGGTCGGGTAACCGTCGTACCATTCCACGAACTTGGCGGCACCGTACACGCCGTCCAAGTCGGCGCCCGGCAGGCCGAGCGGCTTGTCTTCGACGGCACCAGTGGCGAACAGCACCGCGTCGTAACGTTCCAGCAGCTCGTCAAGCGTCACGTCCTTGCCGAATTCCACGTCGCAGTACAGGTGGATGTCCGGGTTGTCGAGCGTCTTCTCGAGAGCGGATGCGATGAATTTGATGGAAGGGTGGTCGGGGGCCACGCCGTAGCGCACCAGGCCGAACGGCACCGGCAGCTTTTCGAACAGGTCGATGCGGGCCTTGGTGCCCAGTCCCAGCTCTTCGCCGAGCTTGCCCAGCTGGCGCAGGAAAATATCGGAAGAGTAGACGCCTGCGGGGCCGGCGCCGATTACAGCAATACGAAGTTCGTTGGTTTCGCTCATATGTTCCAGCTAATATATTCCCTGCATTTCCAACAGGGGGCATACGGCACTTTCTTGCGATTCCCTTACTTGCCTCGCAATGCGCAGCCCGGCCCATGTGCCGGCGCAGGAGAACGTACAATCGCAGAAGATCACAATCGGTCCCTCACTAAAGAAGGTCCTTATCGTAAGAGGGTGGGCATATGCGCATTCACATCACGTATACCGGCGGCACCATCGGTATGGTCGAGTCACCGAACGGTCTGGTTCCGGGCGCCGATATGCGCGGCTGGCTGCGCCGGCTGATTGAGGACGCGCATCTGGACCCGAGCTTGTTCTCGTTCACCGAGCTGGACCCGCTGATCGATTCGTCGAACGCGACGCCCGACAATTGGCAGACGATGGCGGACGACCTGTGCGCGCACCGCGATGACGCCGACGCATTTGTGGTGTTGCACGGCACCGACACGATGAGCTATTCGAGTGCCGCGCTGTCTTACGCGCTGACCGGTTTCGGCAAGCCTGTGATTTTCACGGGGTCGCAGCATCCGCTCGGCAAAATCGAATCGGACGCCACCGCGAACGTCACGGGTGCGCTGAACGCCGCGATGAGCGGACGTTTTCATGGCGTCGGCCTGTTCTTCGGCCATCATCTGTTCGCCGGCAACCGTGTGAGCAAATCGTCAAGCTGGGCGTTCGAAGGGTTTTCGGCGCCGTCCACCGGCCCGCTGGCACGTACCGGCACGCCGTGGCATTGGTATGCGGGTGATTCGGCCGGCTCCAGTTGCGGTTGGGCGTCGCCGCTGCCCTACTCCCGTCACGATGTGGCCGTGATCGACATGGCTCCCGGCATTTCCGCCGCGCGATTGGCCGCGATGCTCGACCCTCGTCCGGAAGCGGTGCTGTTGCGCGCGTACGGCGTTGGCAATGTGCCGAGCGACGAGCCAGGACTGACCGACGTGATCGCCGACGTGCTGCATGACGGCGTGCCTGTCGTCATCGCATCGCAATGCCAGCAGGCGGAAGTGCTGCTCGGCCATTACGAGACGGGCGACGCGATCGCCCGCGCCGGCGCGATCGGATCGGGCGACATGACGCTGGAAGCCACGTACGCGAAGATCATGTTCCTGCTGTCGCAGGGCGTGGATGCGGCCGATTTCGGCACGTGGATGCGCCGGAACATCGCTGGCGAAATCTCGCCCAGCTCGATGTAGCACGGCGCAACGCGGTTCAGCTCCGCACGGCTCGTCGCCGCAACCGGCGCTACTCGCGGTCGAGCAGAGCGGTGAGCGCCCACAGGATGCTGACCACGTCGATCGCTTCCTGCATGAACGCGCCGACGACCACCGGAATGAGGTTGAACGCGGCCGCGACCATGCCGATAATCGCCAATCCAAGGCCGACCAGCACCGCCTGCAGCATCACTTTCTTCGTGCGGCGGGCGATGGCGATGGCGCGCGGCACGGAGCGATGTCGTCGTTCATGATGACCACCTGCGCCGATTCGGACGCGGCGGTGGACGTGCCGTCGGTCATGGCCATACCGATGTCCGCAACCGCCAGTACAGGGGCATCGTTCACGCCGTCGCCGACCATCATCGTCACCTGTCGGGTCATGGATTCGCCGACCACGCGCTGTACGACCTTGTCCCACGCCGGCTGGTTTTGGTGCGCGTCTTCCGTGGCGTTCTTGACGGCCGCGACCTTGCCTTCGGGGAAGAGTTCGGATTGCACGTCGTCGATGCCGACCTCGCCCGCGATGATGCGTGCGGAAGCCTCCTTGTCGCCGGTGAGCATGGACAGTTTCTTCACGCCGAGCCGGTGCAGTTTTTCGAGGGACGCCTTGGCGTTTTCGCGCGGCACGTCACGCAGCACAATACGTGCGGCGAGCTTGCCGTCGATCGCCACGTATGCGGCCATTTCGTCCGGCTCGAGCGGGGCGAACAGCGAGTTCACCTCCGGCTTCTTGGAAGCGCCGGCAACGGTACCGGTCGCCGAATCGCCAACCGCGCTATCGGCCACAGCACCAGCCGCAATACCGGCCGCCACCCCTGCGCCCAGCACATGCGTGAAGCCGGCCTCGTCGGCCGTCACGTACGCGAAACGACCCACGCGCACGGCATGCCCGTTCACCTCGCCGGACACACCCTTGCCCGACTGTTCCTCGATGTTCTTCACCACGGGGTAATCGCGTCCATGCCCCGGCAGATCGCGTTCGGCGCACAGCCGCTGCCCGTTCTCATAGCGCGCGTACAGTTCCTGCATGGCCTTCTGCCCGGCCGCCGCGATGCCCTTCGACAGAATGTGCACCGAGTAGCCTTCCACCACGCCGGCCATCATCAGAATGTGGTTCTCGTCGTACGGCGAGCTGTTTTCGAACGGCTTCTCGACGCGCACGACCTGCGGCTGCTTGACGGTAAGCGTGCCGGTTTTGTCGAAGAAGATATGCGATACGCGGCCCAGGTTTTCCAGCACATCCTGCGCTTTGATAAGAATGCCCGCCTTGGCAAGGCGACCGGTGCCGGCCACGTACGCGACGGGAGCGGCGATCAGCAGCGGGCAGGGCGTGGCCAAAACCAGCACCTGCGCGAATCGCAATGGCGTGCCTGCGACGGCCCACGCGATGCCGGCAATCGCCAGCGAAAGAATGGTGAACGGCACCGCCAGCACATCGGCGGTTTTGACGACGGTCGGGCGCGATTCCTGCGCCGACGACACCAGTTCGAGGATCTTCTGATACTGCGAATCCTGCGCCAATTGCGTGGCACGCATCGTCAGCGCGGTCGATCCGTTGACCGCACCCGACAGCACGCGCGCGCCCGCATACACTTCGCGCGGCACCGGCTCGCCGTTGATATTGCTCAGATCCAACGTGGCGACGCCCGACAGCAGTTCGCCGTCGACCGGCACCGTTTCGCCCGGCAGCACGAGGATCACGTCGCCAAGCTTGACCTGGTCGACCGGAACGGTTTCGAAATGCTCGCCGGCCGCGTCGTAAGGCTTGGTACCAGGTTTGTCCGATTCACCAGAAACGGACACATAAGCAGCGGAACCGCCAACACCGGAATCACCAGCCCCGGCAACCTTGCGGAACCCACCCTCCGTCACGTCCGCCGCATGCTCGCCACCGGTCGTATGCACATGACCGCGCACGCCCGGCAAGGTCACCACATGAGCGGTCCGCGGTGCTGCATCAACCAGCGCGGTCAGGTTGCTTTCCGCCTTCGACTGTGCGAATTCCTCAATCGCCTCGCCGGAGGAAATCATCAGCACCACGGCCCACGCAGCCCAGTATTCCTGCACCGCCACCGTCGACGCGATCGCAATAACCGCAAGCAGATCCACACCGACGTGACCGTGCCGCAAATCGTCAATCATGCCGATCACAGTCACCACAATCGTGTACACGACCAGCGCGATCACGATCCACTGCCCGACACCCGGATTGAACGGTCCGAAAGTCAGCGAGACGCCCGCAGCCTCCCACGGACGCCACGAACCCAGCAATGCCAACGGAATCGCGGCAATGATGGCGATCGGCAGCAGCGGAACTTCTTTGCAAATGGAAATGATTCTACGCATGAGAATCTCCTTACGCTCGTATCGGACGCCTTGTTAACCCATCGGCGCCCCGCCTGCGCGGACCATCGATACACGGCGTAAAAAGATATTTCCAGCATAACAGAGCATTGCGATTGCCGCGGTCGTTTGCGTGTGCTTCCGTTCGTCGCGCGCGTTCCGCGCATACGAAAAGGGCCGTGCGATTGCTCGCACAGCCCTTGTTTTCCGCCGTTTTTCGGCTTGTTCAGCGTTTTCCGCGATTACGCGGATTGCGGTTGCGGCTTCGCCGTCAGCCTATCGGGTGGCAGCCACCCGTATCGCTGTCGGCATGAACGCCGCACACCGTACGTTGCCGTACGATGCCGCGCATCCGGCTTTACCACAGACCGAACGGATCGAACAGGCCACCGCCGTCGCCGTTGTTGCCGTTACCGCCATTCTGGCCGTTCTGGCTGCCGCCATTCTGGCCGTTGCCGTTATCGTCGTTGCCGTTGTTCTGCTGACGCTGTTCCTGCTTGTTGGAGGAGTTCGTCTTGGTCTCTTCCTGGTCGAGCGTCACTTCGAGATCCATGGTGTTGCCGCCGCGCACAACGGTCAGCTTCACCTTGTCTCCCATGGCGGAGGCGCGCACGTAACCGAGCAGCGAGTAGTTGTTGTTCACTGCCTTTCCGTTGAACGCCACGATGGAGTCGCCGGCCTTCACGCCGGCCTTGGACGCCGGGCCACCGTCGGTCACGGCCTGCACCTGGGCGCAGCCGCGGGTCACACCGTCCGCTTCCACCGAGGAGCTCTTGATGGTGATGCCGAGCGCCACATGCTTCACGGAACCATTGTCGATGATCTCGTTGGTCACGCGCTTGACGAGGTTCGACGGGATGGCGAAGCCAATACCAATCGAACCGGCAGTACCGGACGAGCTCGCAGTGGAGGCGATGGACGAGTTGATGCCGATCACCTGGCCGGCCGCATTAAAGGTCGGGCCGCCGGAGTTGCCCGGGTTGATGGCCGCGTCGATCTGCACGGCATTGGTGACGATGGCGTTGTTGTCATCATCGGTCACGGTCACCGGGCGGTTGAGCGCGGACACGATGCCGGTGGTGGCGGTGTCGTCGTAGCCGAGCGGATTGCCGATCGCCATGACGGCCTCGCCGACGGCGAGATTGTCGGAATCGGCGAATTCCGCGACTTTCAGATCGCTCGGCGGATTGTCAAGCTTGATCACGGCCAAATCGGTGGTGGTGTCGGTGCCGACCACCTTCGCGGAATAGACGGCGCCGCTGGCGAGCGTCACCTGAATCTGCTGCGCGCCGGAAATCACGTGGTTATTGGTGGCGATATAGCCTTGTCGCTGATCACCACGCCGGAGCCCTTGCTTCGCCGTCGCTGGTCGCCACGTCGATGGCCACCACGGAATCGGACACTTCCTTGGCCACCGCGGTCCAATCGACCGCCGTACCGGACTTCGCCTTGGCGGAACCGGAACCGGACGTGTTGGACTTGACGTCGGACAGCGAGCTGGAGGTCGGCACATGCACCCAACCGTTGGTGATCGCGGTGAAGCCGACGCCGAGGCACAGCGCGCCGGACACCAGTGCGGCCACAACGGCGGTGACCACATGGCTGGTCATGCCGGACTTTTGCTTGGCAACGACCGGCGTCTGGTTCGGCTGGTTCGGCTGGTTCGGGAAGCCCTGCCCCGGAGCGCCGAACGGATTGCGGTTGCCCGGTCCCGCAGGGGCATGTTCGCGCCATACTGCGGCTGCTGCTGATTGTTCTGCTGCGCGCCGTTCTGCGCGGACGAGCCGCCAAACGGATTGCCGAACGGATTGCCATTGTTCCGCTGATTGCCGGTCGTATACGGGTTGCCGAAAGCGCCGAAGAACGACGGACGGTTGTCCTGCGGCTGGCCCTGCTGCTGCGCGCCGTACTGCGGTTGCTGGGCGGTCTGGCGCTGGCATCGCCAGCCGGCGGCGTCGGCACCGGACCGTACGCGCCGTATTCGGGGCGCCGGACGGTACTGTTCGGTCGGCGCATCCTGCGTCGCGTTGTTGATCACCGTGCGTTCACCGGCAGCGGAAGCATAATCCGGCGTATCGTCAGCGGTATTGCCTGCCGTGCCATCCGCCGCGTCCACGGTAGGAAGGGCGGTGGTGGGCCGCTCGCCCGCGTTCGGCACTGCAATCGGTTCGGTAACGGAAGTCTGTGCTTCGTCGGCGACGTTCTCGCTCGGCGTCTGCGGCGCGGTCTGCTGCGTGCCATCCTGCGGCTGGGCGATGTTCTGATCGCTATTATCTTCAGCCATTGTTGCTCCTTATTCGTCTCGCGGCATTCAACATGGTCAGCAATCGTGCCGCTCGAACTGCTATCTAAGAGTAAAGATACCTGCTCTGGAAGTTTCCTGAATGTTTGTTGAAAGTAGCAATCGAATCGCTTGGCAGTTTGCTCCATACGATGCCACCGTCGACCGCCGATGGCGCCACCGCGGCAATCGGCGCTATCGCATACAGTTGAGAGCATGACAAGCTTGAACGAACCACAGACCGGCGCGGCGGCGCACGAGACCTCAGCGGCCAACGCGGCAGCCGGCGCAACGCACGACGCAGCAGGCAACACGACCAGCGCGGCATCGACCGAAAACCTTATTGAGCATCCCCGCGGCGCGGAACCCGGCAAGCCCGCCGCCGCGACGCGTTCTACTTCGAGCAGAAAACCCGCCTGCCAGATGCGCCGACGGCAAGGGGCGCGGCGGCGCGCGCTACGGCCGCACCGGGCATCATCCACACCCCCCCACGGCGACATCCACACCCCCGGCGTTCGTGCCGGTGGCCACGCAGGCCGCGATGAAGGCCGTGCTGCCCGAAACCATGAAGGATCTTGGCGCGCAATGCCTGCTGTCCAACGCGTTCCACCTGTACGAACGCCCCGGCGAGCAGGTGCTCGACGAAGCCGGCGGACTCGCCAAATTCATGAATTGGAACGGTCCGACATTCACCGATTCCGGCGGCTTCCAGGTGCTGTCACTCGGCGCGGGCTTCAAGAAGACGCTCGCCATGGATGTGACCGGCATGAAATCAGACGACGTGATCGCCGAAGGCAAGGAGCGCCTCGCGTTCGTGGACGAGGACGGCGTAACGTTCAAATCGCCGCTCAACGGCTCACTGCACCGTTTTTCCGCCGAAATTTCAATGGGAATCCAGCATAAGATCGGCGCCGACATCATGTTCGCTTTCGACGAGCTGACCACGCTGATGAACACCCGCGGCTACCAGGAACGTTCCGTGGAACGCACCTACCGTTGGGCGCAACGTTGCGTTGCCGAGCATAAGAGGCTTACCGAGGAACGTCTCGGCAAACCGTATCAGGCGCTCTACGGCGTAGTGCAGGGCGCGAATTATGAGGATCTGCGCAGGCATGCCGCCGAGCAGATCGCTTCGCTCGATTTCGACGGCGTCGGCATCGGCGGCGCGATCGAGAAGCGCATCATCGGCGACACCTGCGCCTGGATCTGTGACGCGATGCCGGAAAGCCGACCACGCCACGTGCTCGGCATCGCCGCGGTCGACGACATCTTCGCCTGCGTGGAGAACGGCGGCGATACGTTCGACTGTGTGGCCCCGGCCCGCTGCGGCCGCAACGGCGCGATTTTCACGCGCCACGGCCGTTACAACATCAAGCGCGCGCAGTTCAAGCACGATTTCAGTCCGCTTGAAGAGGGTTGCGATTGCTACACCTGCACGCACTACACGCGCGCCTACGTGGACCATGCGTTGCGCGCCCGCGAATTCAACGGTTTCACGTTGGCCACGATTCACAACGAGCACTTCTTCGTGAAGCTGCTCGACGATATCCGCGAATCAATCGACGGTGGCTATTTCAACGAATTCCGTGACGAGACACTCGCGAAGTTCTACGAGAACGGTTCGAAGGGCTGAGCCAGAGGAGCTGGATGGAAGTCGCGGGGCTTGAGCATTTGCTACGCAAACGCGGCTTTTTGAACAAAGGATGCTCCATCGTCTGGAGGTCCACAGGGCCTCCTCCCTCCTCGCGTCGCACCGCTTTGTGCATTCGCTTTGCGAATACGGCGGTGCGACACGCCGATTTGTGCCACAGATAGTAAAGGTGTAAATTAGTCGATTGTCTGCGAGCGTGGCGGAATGGTAGACGCGCTGTCTTCAGGTGGCAGTGAGTGTATGCTCGTGGGGGTTCAACTCCCCCCGCTCGCACGGGCCGAAAAGGGCTGGAATCCAACGATTCCAGCCCTTTTGCTTTATCCAAAACGTATGAAATGTGACAAAAAAGTACTAAAAATGCGCCGAAAGCCCAGCTATCTCAGCAGAAACAGACAAACGGACATCCAAACCCAAAACCAGCACCACAAATGTCCGATTCCAGAAAACACAATCCGAATAACCAATTCGGCAGAATCGAACACATAGCCACCCAAAACCACACTTCACGTGACCGGTTGGAAAAACAGATACGTAACGCATTGCAGACCAATCCCATGCGTCCGATTCTGAAGAAAAACGAAATTCGCCGTACGACTTTTCCGCGCACGCAATCGCAAGCATTTCCCGGTATTTCACTGTGAGCATAACCGCGGAATGAGCAGGACACGGAAGAGTTGGGTGAAGTGAAAGGTCAAGGTCAGGAGCCCGGGAGGGTTCCGGATGCGGCAACGAACCCGGTCGCCGGTCTCGCTGGATGGTGACGCCGCAGCGATAATCGCACGGCCGGCTGCCAAGCCGCATTACTCCGCGCACAGAACGCGCATTTGCTTAAGGAGTACCGATTATGGCAATGTTTCCGGCTTTGATGAATGACACGATGTTCTCCGATCTGTTCGACGATCCGCTCTTCGAGGGTTGGCGCAACATGGACCGCGCAGCCGCATGCGATCCGAACATGTCCGCAGGCATGATGAGCACCGATGTGCGTGAGACCGACAAGGGCTACATGGTCGACATCGACATGCCTGGCTTCAAGAAGGACGACATTTCGCTGGACCTGCAGAACGGCTATCTGACCGTTTCCGCGCATCGCAACAGCTCGCACGAGGACAAGGACGACAACGGCCGCTGGCTGCGTCGCGAACGCTACGCCGGCTCTTGCTCTCGTAGCTTCTACGTTGGCGAGGACGTGAAGGATTCCGACATTCACGCCAGCTACAAGGACGGCACCCTGTGCCTGGAAATGCCGAAGCCCGAAGCGCAGCAGCAGGTTGAGACCAAGCATCAGATTGCGATTGAAGGCTGATTTCCAACTGCCGTACGTCATATTCGCACGTCGTAAGTCACGGTAATCGCTAAGCAAAGCGAAGCCGGACGCCCGTAAGTGGGTGTCCGGCTTTTTTGTTTGTCCGCACGCCGCCGCCCGAAAAGCAACGCCCGTCACGGCACTTAACGCACCAAAAACACCATGATGAGAATCATCACGAATCCAACCAAATCGGTCGGTTCGAATACCGCATCCATCCATGCCACCGCGGAAATCGTGGCCATCACCGGTTCGCTGGTGCCGAGCATGGTGGCATGCATCGAACCGACGCGCACCACGCCGGCCATGTACAGCCAGAACGCGCCGAATGTGCCGCCGATCACGGTGAACGCCATCAGCCCCACACCCAGCCAATCCAACTGCGGCGCCGTAGCCCACGGCCGCACGAACGGCAGCAGCACAAGCCCGGAAATCAGAAATGCGATGCCGTTGACGGTGAAGTTGCCCCAACGTTCGATGAGCTTGACCGGAAGAAACACCATGGCCGCCGTGGACGCCGCGTTGATAGCGCCCCAAATCAGGCCGACCAACGGCAGTTTCAGCGTGGTGAAATCGCCGCCGGTCGCAATCAGCACGGTTCCCGCGAAGGCGAGCGCCACGCCGATGCCTTCCCGTACGCCGGGCAGTCGCCGCCCGCGCAGGCATACGACCCCCAAGACGAACAGCAGGTTCAGGCTTTGCAGCACGGTTGCGGTGCCGGAGTTGGTCCAGTTGATCGATTCGAGGTAGGCGACCTGCACCAGCAGCACGCATATGATTGCGGTGGCCAGCAGCCGCGGATATGATTTGCGATCGCGTAGCGCGCCGGTAAGCAGTTTCGGCGTCATGATGGCCGAGCAGGTGAGGAAAAGCACGCCGGCTGCCAGTTCGCGCACGCATGCGATCCACAGCGGCGAGGCATGATACGTGCCCATGAGGATTTTGGAGACGGTGGCGTTGACGCCCCACAGCACGCCGCCGCACAGGGTCATCGCAATGCCGATAATCAGGTCTTTCGGCGTGCGTTCGAACGTTTTTTCCGCCACTGCGGCTCCTTCCCCTTCACTGTTCGCTCATCGCACACCGTACACGCCGCATGTGTCTTGCAGTGGCAGCCGCTCACAGACTGTCCGCGGGCGCGCTGAGGAAGTCGAGAATCTTGTTCACATACGGTCCGACCACCGTGTTCGGCATGGAGAAGATCTCGTGCAACGACTTGCCGTACCGTATTTTTTCGATTGATCCGCCGCCTTCGCGCACGCGTTCCACGAAATCGTCCTGCGGACCGTTCAGGACCCAGACGTCACGGCCCGCTTGGAACAGCAGCGTCGGAGTTTCGATCGCACCGCACATGTCCGGTTTGAGTACGGCTCGAGACAATGCCATCGCCTGATGCGCCCATTCGAAGGTGGCCGCGTTGGTCTGGCATGCCACGTCGTCGACGCGCTGCTTGTGGAACCAGCGAACGCGCGCCTCGGACGCGCCTTATGCTCGTCGAGATCGAGTTCGGGGGAAAAATCGGTGTGACCGAATACGCGCGCTTTGCCGAATCCCAAGCCGCACAACGCGCCTGTAGCGATGCGTGCGATCCATGTCGGCATACCGACGACGGGGGCGATCATGGGTGCGGACAGCACGGCCTTGTCGAACAGGGTCGGATAGTGTTCCATCACGCCGCGCCGATGCCGCCGCCCATCGAATGGCAGTACAGGTTCAGTGGCTCGACGCACGCGTATTCGCGGCCCACAGTGTCGGCGAAGGCTGCGAAATCGGCCACGTACCGACGCCAATCGTCGATCCACACCAGACTGGGATTGCTCACGTCGTGTGCGGAATGGCCGTGCCCGCGATGCTCGAGGATACATACGGAATAGCCGGCCAGCAGGAAATACCATGCCATCTCGCTGTATTTTCGCGCGAATTCGGTGAATCCGTGCGAAATGACGATCGCACCACGGAACACGCCCGAAGCGCCGTCCTCACGCAGCGCATCGAATTTGGCCGCGTCGTAACAGCAATAGTGCAACCGGCCGGGTTCGTCCAGTTTGGGCAGCGCGTCGCCGTTCCAGTCAACGGTGGCTGGATCCATCCATCCTTCCGTCATGCAGCGTCCAGCGCGGGCAGCACCTTGCTTTCCATTTCGGCGTCGTAATTCGCCTCGTCGAGCAGCCTAAGAGTCATGCTTTCATCATACGAATCCCACATGAACAGCCTTCAGAGCCCCACGCTTCGGCTCCACGGATCGAACGCGCCTCCTCACTCGTGGACGCGCTCCCCCGTACAATGTCGGTATGAAAATCATGTCATTGTGTGTGGCATTCGTCATGCTCTGCACCATGCAGCCAGCCGGAACGATGACCCCTTCCAACGGGAAGGCTGCCATCTTCGCCGACGCGGCGAGAGGAACCGCATCCGCCATCATCGACTGCCGCCGCCGCTTTACTGGCTGTGTGGAAAGTGAGCCATGCGATGAATCCCACGAAATCCGCAGCTCCCATACCAAAAATCCACCGTGTAGCGCTGGTCGACAACGATCCTCGCGCGTTGGAATCGCTGAGCCTTCTCATCGAAGCGAAGGTCCCCACGGCCTACGTGGTGTGGACGGCCACTTCCGGCGACGAAGCGATCGAACGTTGCCAGAGGAACGACGACAATCTCAACCTGCTTGCATTGGACATGTCCATGGAGGGCTTGCAGGGGCCGGCCATCTGCCATCGGATCCGTCTCATGGACAGGCATCTGCCGATTCTGGGCATCACCAGCTTCTCCATCAACAGCTACCGTAGCAGGCTGATGGAAGCCGGAGCGCAGGGACTGATCGGCAAGGAGGATTCCGATCGGCTGGCGAAGGCCATCGAGCGGCTCTGTGGAGGCAACGTTATGGAGGGATTCGAACCTCCCGCCCTGGCCAACGTGCGCATCAGACGCGAGGAGGAGACCTCACCGCGGCTCACCGTGCGCGAGGAGCAAATCATCTCCCTGTGCGCCGACGGCATGCTGGACAGGGAGATCGCCGAACGACTGGACATCTCCGAAAGCACCGTGCGCAAGCATATGCAGGGCATTCTCAAGAAGCTGAACTGCAAGACGGCACGCCAGGCAGTGGCATTGTGGGTGAGATCGCATGCACGCTGAACCCACAAAACCCAGACCCGTAAGCGCCTTCCGCTCCTGGCACAACCATATGCGTGCCGACCATCCGAAACTCTGGCATCCGATCCGCATAACCATCGTGGTCATCACCGTATGGTGGATCCTGTTCTGCCTGGTGCTCGCCCCGACCGACAATCCCGCGGCGATCGTCTGGACCATCATCGAAATCGCGGTGCTGCTGCTGTCACCGTTCTTTCCGAAATCGATGTCGCTGCTGTTTCTGATCATGAGCCAGTCGGGACCTTGGCTCATACCCGGAGCCGACGTCAACTCGCTGCCGGGAATCCTTTACACGTTTGGCATGCTCGCTACGAAACCAACAATCTCGTGGCGCTGCTGCTGCTCGCTTATTCCATAGGCGACCAGCTGTTCCGTCAACTGGTCCTTGGCACGAGCCGCAGCAATCCCGTGGCCATCATCGCCATGGTCAGCCTGGTACTGATGCTCGGATGCGGTTTGCGATGGAACCAGGCCGTAGCCGGCAGCCGCGCCGAGGCGGAGCAGGCGAAAGCGCGATTACGGGAGATGGAAAGCCGCAGTCACATCGCGGAAGCCATACACGACGCCGTGACGGGAGATCTGTCCGCCGCGGCTTTCGTCGCGCAACGTCGCATCGATGCATTGTCCGGCGGAGACGATGGCGATGGCAGCGCCTCGACGGATGGTGACGACGGCAAGAACGCGGACGAAAGACGCGATGAGCTCGACAAATGGACGCAGGTCAACGCTTACATCCTGTCCGCCCTGACCAACGCGCATCGCGTCATCGACGAACTGGATATGGACGTCACCGTCCTTGAGGAGGATGCGGACGGCAAGGCCTTCTCCGACCTGCTCAAAGCCACGATGGCCGGCGGCGACCGGCGTCTACGCGCGCTCGGCTTCGACATCACCTCGATCCTCCATGTGGCGGGCGGTGCGCCAAGCGCCTCCCCGAGCCTGGCCGGAATCGCCAATGATCTGCTTCGCGAGACCTACGCCAACATCGCGCGTCACGCCCAGTCCGGCAGCAAAGCCGACCTGTCGGTGATACTCAAGCCGAACGCCGTCGAAATCACGCAGATCAACCAGGCGAGGACCACCGAAACGGATCGCACGCAGCCGGGAGGCCACGGCCTCGCGTATTTCAGCAAACAGCTCGAATCGCATGGCGGCAAACTCGAGACAACGCTGCGCGACGGCGAATGGACGCTGTTCGCCTATCTGCCGATTCCGGTGCCCGAAACCCTGCCACCCCTTGCCGGACACCCCGAATCGTGACTGGCTCCGACGGTCGCGAGAAACGAAAGTACTACAAAAGGTGCTACACAGATGTGGTACACCCTTACTTGCAGGGGTGTTCACGCCATCCTATCTTCCCTATTGAGAAGGGTTACGCGTCTCCCTGTGCCCGACGGATACTTGGCAGTCCGTCGAATCGCGAGGGGGACGCGTTCTTTTTTTCTTCGGTTGTATCGGAACGTCAGTTCCGCCGGAACACCGTCAGACCAGCGCGTCGGCGAGGAAGTCGCGTTGCAGCAGCAACAGGT
>ENA-OQMZ01000121-OQMZ01000121.1-human-gut-metagenome-genome-assembly--contig:-NODE-121-length-32081-cov-2.729799_pt1 | contig 32081 bp, 38 predicted proteins | sample MGYA00242621_ERZ504862 | MGnify/ENA primary metagenome ERZ504862 (study PRJEB26092, sample SAMD00036393) | human gut metagenome | host: Homo sapiens | study: EMG produced TPA metagenomics assembly of...
CAAGACCGCAGATACCCTCAAACTGAACACCCCCTGGAACATCTGCATCATCTATCTGGGCTTCGGTGCCGGTCTGGCCGTGTTCATGTTCACCGGCTTTATGAAGAGCGTTCCCATGGAGATCGAGGAAGCGGCCATGATCGACGGCTGCAACCCCATCCAGATCTTCTTCAAGGTCGTGTTCCCCATCCTGAAACCCACCATGATCTCCACCGCCATTCTGGAGACGATGTGGGTGTGGAATGACTACCTGCTGCCCACCCTGGTGCTGGATATCAAGAAGTATCGCACCATCCCCATGGCGATCCAGTATTTCCGCGGCGGCTATGGCCGTGTGGAACTGGCTCCCATGATGGCCTGCATCATCATCGCCATCATCCCCATCATCATCCTGTACATGACCTGCCAGAAATACATCATTGAGGGTGTTGTTGCAGGCGCTGTCAAGGGTTAAGGAGGAGTTCACCATGCGAGCATGCGGCATTCTGATGCCCGTTTTTAGTCTGCCGGGGCCCTTTGGCATCGGCACGCTGGGGGAAGAAGCCTTTTCGTTCGTGGATTTTCTGGCCCGTGCAAAGCAGACCTATTGGCAGATCCTGCCCATTGGCCCCACCGGCTACGGTGACAGCCCCTACCAGAGCTTTTCCGCCTTTGCCGGGAACCCCTACTTTATCGATTTCCGTGTCCTGCACGAGCAGGGCTATCTGACCGCTGATGAGATTCCCGCTGAGGTTCCGGTTGGACCGGTGGACTACGGCGTGCTCTACCAGCAGCGCCCGGTGGTGCTGCAAAAAGCCGCTGACCGTCTGCTGGCTGCAGCCAGCGTGGAGTACAAAGACTTCTGCACGGCACAGAGCTTCTGGCTGGACGATTACGCCCTGTTCATGGCCATCAAGGCCGAACAGGGACAGGCAGGCCTGTGTGACTGGCCGGATGACCTGCGCACCCGCCAGCCCGCTGCCGTAGCCGCTGCCAGGGAGCGTCTGGCCGGGCAGGTGGATTATTTCAAGGCGGTGCAGTTCTTCTTCTACACCCAGTGGAACGCCCTGAAAGCCTATGCCAACGGCAAGGGAATCCAGCTGGTGGGAGATATCCCCATCTACGTCAGCCCGGATTCCAGCGATCTGTGGACGCGGCCGGAGCTTTTTCAGACCGACGGCCAGACCCACCTGACGCAGGTGGCAGGCTGCCCCCCGGATGCCTTTGCGGCAGACGGTCAGCTCTGGGGTAATCCGCTCTACGACTGGCCCCGCCACAAGGCCGAGGATTTTGCCTGGTGGAAGCGCCGGATGCAGCACGCCACTTCGATTTATGATGTCGTGCGCATCGACCACTTCCGTGGTTTTGAGAGCTACTACGCCATCCCTGCCGGAAACAAGACGGCGGCAGGCGGCCACTGGGAAAAGGGGCCGGATCGTGCTTTCATCAATGCCATCCACGAGACCCTGGGTCAGGGCGGCATCATTGCAGAGGATCTGGGATACCTGACCCCAGAGGTCAAGACCATGCTGGCTGCCAGCGGCTATCCGGGCATGAAGATCATGCAGTTTGCCTTTGACAGCCGGGAACCGGGCAACTATCTTCCCTACACCTACCCTCACAACAGCGTGGTCTACACCGGCACCCATGACAATGTGACCACCGAAGGCTGGCGGCAGTCTGCCAGCCCCGAGGATGTCCACTATGCCTGCCGTTACCTGCGCTGCCTGCCCGAGGATCTGACAGAGGCTATGATCTGCGCCTGCCTTGCCAGTGTTTCGGATATGGCCATCATCCCCATGGCCGACTGGCTGCATCTGGGCGCGGAGGCCCGCATCAACACCCCCAGCACCCAGGGAGCCAACTGGCAGTGGCGGTGGATACCCCGCTTACCAGTCTGCTGGCCGAGCATATTGCCGATCTGACAGCACTGTATGACCGGGCTCCGGCTGCGGCAGACCGCTAAAACGTTCCTTCTTCTTTTCTCCCCATACAAAGACGGCAGGCCCCAGCCCCTCCTTTCCGGAGGACTGGTGCCCGCCGTCTCTTTTTGCATTATTTTTCAATTTTCACACAACATTTTTTCGCCGCATCCCGCGCAGGACGTTCCTTATATTTCCGCGCAGAACCGTTTCTTTTTTACAAAACGGCCACAGTATCTTCACAATTCTTTCGCATTTTGGGTTTTATCGCTCTCTTGTTGTTTTTGGGCAATTATGCTATAATCCAATTAGCTTCACGTCCGCCTTTGCGCGGATTTTACGAACGAAAGGAGTTTTCCACCATGGAATTTACCTATCAGAGCACGATGCAGCTGCCCGCATCCTATGCGGTTCTCTCCGAAGATGAAATGGTCTACACCGTTGGCGGCGCTTTTGAGCTGAATATCAACGCGCAGGATGTCCTGAATTTCACCGTCAATGTCGGTGTCAATCTGGTACGTATGCTGGGTCAGGCTGCCATCAGCAACACCATTGCCGGTATCATTGACATGCGGAACGATGGTCTGACCACGATGGGAGCCATTGAGCACTACTGGGGCCGCCAGACTCCCGTTGGCAAGACCATGACTGTGGTTGCTGCCGGTTTTGCAGGCGTTTATGTCTACTACTGGCTAGGTCTGCCATTGAAAGCTTCCTGTCCATTTACAATGACATGCGGAACATCTACAACGAGAGCGAAGCCAAAAATCAGGCACAGGCCGCAGGTACAGTAGCTCTGGCCGCCTGAGTAAATCTTTGAAAGGAGCCTTTTATGGAAAACTTGCGTATGCCTGCATCTTATGCAACGCTTCCGGAAGAAGAGCTGCCGGAGATCTTTGGCGGCGGAGAACTGGGAGATGCATTGGACAGCTTTACGGATAACCTCCACCTGGACGATTTCTTCTTTCAGGGGGGTATCCTCTCCATCTCGATCTCGTTTGTGCCTCTGCTCCTGTTCAATGTTGTTGTTTCCGGCTACCGGTTTGTAGAAAACATTTACAAGAACCTGTCCAACTGGTTCGGTTATCATGATGATACCTTCTCTGCCGTTTCTAATTTCACGGATGAAATGCGCCAGAAACAGCAGCAGCGCGGTATCTGAATCCTTTTCCCTGTAACATGAAAGAGCTTCACGATTCCGGCTTCTGCCGGAACGTGAAGCTCTTTTTGTTTGGCCGGGTCCAGATGCTCAAATGACCCGCAGGGCCCCCTGCTCCCGCAGACGGAGCAGATAGCAGCTGCCCGCACCGAACACCTTTTCTATCGCGTCGTGATATTTTGCAGTCAGCATACCGGGTACAAACGCCTGAATGGTCCCTGCAAAGCCGCCGCCCTGCATCCGCCAGGCTCCCCCCTGCCTCTCCAGCAGAGTCTGACTGAGGCAAGCGCCACCGAGAGTCCCTGATGCCGTACGTCTGTGGAGCAGTAAACGTTCTGGCACAGGGCAAAAGAGGCGTGTCCGCTTTCCAGAATCAGCTGCAGGAAAGCGTTGAAATCCCCGCTGACAGGGCATTCCGCTGGCCAATGCGCGGGCATTCTCCTCAAAATAGTGGACCGCACGCAGAACAGCACGATCCCCGCAGGCCCTGCGCAGGCGTGGCAGAGCCGTCCAGAACTCCTGCTCCTTGACCTGTCCCAATACCTTACTGCACAGACAGGCCGCCACCGATTCCATTTCATGCCGGATGGCCGCAAATTCACCGGTCAGCTCGCTGTGACTGCCCCGGGTATCAGTCACACAGAGGGTCATGCCCGCCGGGAGCAGACCTGCCGTGTGGATCTTTTCTATCCGGGGCTTTTGGGGATCAGCAAAATCCGCAAAGATGACCCCGCCCACGGCACTGGTCAGCTGATCCAACAGGCCGCTGGGTTTTCCAAAATATGTATTTTCCGCATACTGGCAGATCTTCGCCAGCTCCGGCGCCGTCAGACCACAGCCATATTCCCCGTTCAGGATGGCCGCCATCCCCATCTCAAAAGCCGCAGAGCTGGAAAGCCCGCTGCCCCGGAGCACGTCGCTGGCGGTATAGGCATCGAAGCCACCCACCGTCTTTCCCTGTGCCCGGAAACCTTCCGCAATGCCCCGGATCAGACTGGCCGAATGGGTGCTCTCGCCCTGCTGGGGCTCGGCCTCGCTCAGATCAATGACATCCAGCTTGTTGAAGCCCCGGGATTTGACCCGGATAAAACCGTCGTCACTGGGGGATGCCACTGCGACCAGATCCAGCGTCACCGCTGCCGCAAGACCATACCCGTGCTGATGATCGGTGTGGTTGCCGCCCAGCTCCGCCCGGCCCGGAGCCGAGTAGACATGCACCTGCCGCCCGGGGCCATAGTACAGCTCAAACTGTTCCAGCGCGGCGGCATACCGCTGCCGCTGGCGGGCCAGCACCGCCGGTTCTGTGCCATAGAGCGTGCAGAGCGCTTCGTCCCACTGCCCCGCAAGGATCTCCCGTCTGAGTTGTGTACTGGTCGCCATGGCCGTTCCTCCTCCACAAACGTTCTCCGCAAAGTCCGTGCATGAAGGGTCCATGCACTTGGGTTAGCCTTATTGTACTTCATTCCGCCCTCTTTTGCAATTTGAATCCGCAAAAAATCCAATTTCAGCGCGAAAAACAAAGTTTCGGATGTACTTTTGTTGAATTTGCAGATACAGTTATGATATACTGGGAATAAGAATGCGGTCAACTGGAGGAAACGATCATGGCAGATGTCTACAAGCAGTCCTTCAAACAGAATTACACCAATAATATTGAATTATCCATCTTCAACTGTGGTCTGGAACGCTGTGCCCCGGGCCAGACTGGGGCCCCGGTATCCGGGATCACTACCTGATCCATCTGGTGGTCTCGGGCAAGTACTTTTGAAGTGGGCGGCAAGACCTTTGAGGTCGTGCCGGGAGATCTGTTCTTTGCCCGGCCCAGTCAGCTCATCCGCTACTCTGCCGACGAGCAGCAGCCCTGGGAGTACAGCTGGGTCGGCTTCAACGGTGCCTGCGCTCACAAACTGGCGGCACAGCTGCCCTTTACCGACACTGCTCCTGTGCACCACACGCAGGACCCGGAGGGAATGCGGGCAGCCCTGACCAACATCTATTCTTCCCGTGGGTTAGAGCCTCAGGATGAGGCTGCATGGTGGGGTACCTCTACCTGTTCATCTCTGCCCTGATGAAGGAAACCAGCGAGACGCGCCCCCACAACGCTTCCTCCTCCAATCAATATGTACTGAATGCCATCAAATACATCCAGTTCAACTATTCGCACGACATCTCCATCGACGATGTCGCTAAGAGCGTGGGCGTTTCCCGCAGTCATCTGTACCGGGTGTTTATGCTCAATGTGGGCAAGAGCCCCATCGATTATCTGACCGAATACCGCATCAACGAAGCCTGCAAGCTGCTGAGGGCCGGCAACCTTTCCATTGCAGAGGTTGCCATCTCGGTGGGCTTCTTTGACCAGTTCTATTTTTCCCGGGTCTTCAAGCGTGCCAAGGGGATGCCGCCCAGCAAATACATTGCCGCCCAGAGCGAAAATGCAGATGCCCCCGCTTCGGAAGAATCCTGACCCAATCCCATTCCAAAGGAGAATTTCCATGCCCTTACAAAAAAATCAGGTGCTGACCCTGACCATTGAGCGCCTGTCCAACGATGGCAGCGGCGTTGCTCACAGCCCGGACGGCGAGGCTGTGTTCATACCCGGCACCGCCCCCGGTGACATTGCCGCCATCCGCATCGTTAAAGATTGCGGCCGCTACGCTTTCGGCATTCTGGATGCCATTCAGACTCCCTCGCCTGACCGTATCCCGGTAGATTGTGCAGTGGCCGGCCCCTGCGGTGGCTGCAGCCTGCGGCATCTGGATTATGCCGCTGAACTGCGCGCTAAGGGCGAAAGCGTTACCGATGCTTTCCGCCGCATTGGCGGGCTGGATGTACCCGTGCTGCCGCCCCTCCCCTCCCCCGAGATCGACCGCTACCGCAATAAGGTCAATTCCCGGTGGGCCGTGATAAGAACGGCAAGCCCTGCATCGGTTTCTACGCCGGACGCACCCACCGCATTGTTCCCTGCCCCGACTGCAAGCTGCAGCCGGGATGTGCTGAACAAGATCGGCAATACCCTCTGCGATTTCTTTGCCGCCCACAACATTCAGCCCTACGATGAGCAGACGGGCAATGCTGGTGCGTCATGTGTTTCTGCGCCGGGGTGTCCACAGCGGCCAGATCATGGTCTGTCTGGTCTGCACCCGGGCAAAGCTGCCCCACGCAGAGGAGCTTTGCCGCGCACTGACTGCGCAGTTTTCCGATATCGCCACCATCCTGATCAATGTCAACGCCAGAAACACCAATGTGATCCTGGGCAGCGAGACCCACACCCTTTACGGTCCCGGGTTCATCGAGGACACTCTCTGCGGCGTTCCGGTGCAGCTGGGCCCCTTGTCGTTCTATCAGGTCAACACCCTGGCCGCTGAGCAGCTCTATGGCATTGCCGCAGAATATGCTCAGTTGACCCCGGATGACCTGCTGCTGGATCTCTACTGCGGCATGGGCACCATTGGCCTGTCCATGGCAGACCATTGCCGGGAGCTCATCGGCGTGGAGATCGTGCCTGAGGCCATCGAAAGCGCCAAGGCCAATGCAGCCCGCATGGGTGATACCATAGCCGCAAAGAGCCGCTTCTTCTGCGCCGATGCTGGTAAGGCCGCCTCTCAGCTTGCTGCCGAGGGACTGCACCCGGATGTTGTGATGCTGGACCCGCCCCGCAAAGGCTGTGACGAAGCAACCCTTTCCGCTGTCGTCACCATGTCCCCCCGCCGGGTGGTCTATGTCAGCTGCAATCCTCCACCGCCGCCCGGGATGCCAAGTGGCTGGAAGAGCATGGGTATCGGGCAGAAAAGGTGCAGCCGGTGGACCTTTTCCCGAGGACGAGGCATTGCGAAGCGGTTCTCCTTTTGACCAAACTCAATGTCGAGCGGCACATCGAAGTGGACGTCAGCATGGATGAACTGGATGTGACTGCTGCGGAAAGCAAGGCGACTTACAACGAGATTCGGGAGTATGTATGGGAACACCACCAGTTGAAGGTTTCCAATCTCTATATCGCACAGGTGAAGCAGAAACACGGCATTATTGAGCGAGAGAATTACCATAAAGCGAAAAATGAAAATGCGAAGCAGCCCAAGTGTCCGAAGGAAAAAGAGGATGCAATCGTGGAGGCATTGAAGCATTTTCAGATGATTTGATACGCAATCACCCCAGAGAGAATAGCCACTTGTGCGTTCTCTCTGGGGTGATTTTTGCGTTATGCTACTTCCGGGTAGCGCATATATACATACTCGTAGATTTTCTTCTGGTAGGTCTGGATATCGCTTACATCATAGCTATTGGGAAGTTCTTGCCAAAGGGTATTGCGAATCAGGTTATCCACAATCGCCTTAGTTTCCTGCTTGTCCGTCCAATGGTCGAGTTTGGCAATCTGCTGTTTGATTTTTGTCAACAAGTCCACAGACACCTTCTTGATCGTTTCAATTTCCTGCTTCGTGAGGTTCTCCGAAAACAGCAAATCGTACACTGAAAGTTCCTCATCGCTGGAAAAGCCCTCACGCACATAGCGCTGCTGCTCCGTGTCCAGTGAACTTGCAAGCTCCATCAGATCCATGAAGGTTTTCTCAATGGTTGCCCGGTTCTGCTCTGCATTGTAGGCATCGATAATCTCCTGATAGCGGTCATAATAATCAATGCGCTGCGGGTTTGCAAACAGCATTTTCGCCAGCTGCTGGTTTACCAGTTCATCCAGATCGCGCAGCAAAAGGTTCTTCCGCCGGGTGTGGGCAAACTCCCGGCTCAGCAGGTCAAAATCAATTTTGCTGATGTCAAACTGCCGGGAAGGTACAGCCTCCTGATCCGGCTTTTCCACATGGATGTACTCGTTGACGATGCCGTTGATCTGCACCATCAGGTCCGTGTTATCTGCGTGTTTCCGCTTCTGCTGCAAGCCCTCGTAGATGGCGAGAATTGCGTTTTCCGGGCGCGCACAGTATCGTCCACATCGTCACGGTCTGCGTAGCGGAACAGCCGCGCCAGCTCAGACGCATAGGTCTGAAAGGTTTTCTTGGTTTCCAATGTCTCGCACATTGCGTTGACCGCATCCTGTACAAGGCTCATCTTTTCAAAGTCCTGTGCGTCCACCAGTTCCTGCAGCCGGAACCCGTGTTCTGCCAGAAAGCCGTCCGTTTTTCCGATGACTGTGCGGATGCGCTGAATCAGCTCCGTTTTGTCCACCGTTGGGTCAATGCCCGCCGGGCTGTTCTTGCTGACCGTATAATCTGCCAGAGCCTTGCGCAGCGCCTTTACGATACCAATATAGTCCACGATCAGGCCGTTGCTCTTGCCCTCCGAAACACGGTTTGCACGAGCAATAGTCTGCATCAGGGTATGGGCTTTCAACGGCTTGTCCAGATACAGACAGGACAGACACTTTACATCAAAGCCCGTCAGCCACATGGCACAGACGAACACCACCCGGAACGGATTCCTGCTGTCCTTGAATTCTTTATCCAGCTCCCGCTTTTCCATTTTGGCACGGTGCGGCAGAATATCCAGTCCCCACTTTCTGAAGGTCTGCACCTCGTTCTGCTCCTGACTGATCACCACTGCCATTTCGGTTTCTTTCATCCATGCCAGTTTGCGGGCAAGTTCCTGTGCTTCCTGCTGGGTCGCTGTGCCCTGCCGGGCTTCCAGCTCCCTGATCTTTGCCCGCCAGTATTCCTGCACATAGTTGTACATCCGCACACAGGTGACCTTATTCAGGCAGACGCACATCGCCTTACCGCTGGTCCAAAGGTCAGAGTAATGCTCCACAAAATCCTTTGCAATGGAGCGCAGCCGTTCATCTGCGGTGAGAATATGGATCTCCTTTGCAAACTCGCGTTCCAGCTTTTCCTCCTGCGAAGGATCAAGGTCGGCAGCTTCAATGGCATCCAGGAGCCGCCCGGTGATCTCCGGCTTGTCCAACTGGGCGATCTTATCCGCACGGTTCTCATAGTACAGCGGCACCGTTGCGCCGTCCTCCACCGCCCGCTTGAAATCATACACCGACAGATACCCGCCAAAGGTGCGCTCGGTGATATGGTCATCCGCCAGCAGCGGCGTACCGGTAAAGCCGATGCGGGATGCCGTGGGCAGCAGGTGCATCATGTTGTCTGCAAAAATGCCGTACTGGCTGCGGTGGGCTTCATCCGACAAAATCAGAATGTCGTGATCCGGGTAGATGGGCGGCTCCTTGGGCAGATTGAACTTTTGGATCAGGGTAAACACAAAGCTGGGGTTGCCCTGCAGCTTTTTTACAAGGTCTGTACCGCTGGATGCAATGAACTGCGAAGCCTTGGTTTTGCCCAGCAGACCGCAGTTTTCAAAGGTATCGCTGATCTGCCGGTTCAGCTCGTCACGGTCGGTCAGTACCACAATGGTGGGCGAGCCTGCAAACTTGCGCCGAATCTTCTGCGCCAGAAAGACCATGGAGTAGCTTTTGCCTGACCCCTGCGTGTGCCAGAACACACCCAGCCTGCCGTCTTTCAGCTTGCGGTTCTCGTAAGCACTGACGGCCTCGTTGACGCCGAGATACTGGTGGTTGCGCGCCAGAATCTTGGTGGTGCGCCCACCGGAATGGTCGTAAAGGATGAAGTTTTCCAGCAGATCGAGGAAGGTCTTTTTCTCGCAGATGCCCCGCAGCATAGTTTCCAGTTCCACGCTGCCTGCATCGCTTTCCTTCAGACGCTTCCACTCGTGGAAAAACTCGTACTTACTGCCAAGTGTGCCCACCTTGGCTTCCAATCCATTGGACAGCATAAGGAAGGCATTGTAATAGAACAGCTGCGGAATGGTATCGAGATAATTTCGGTAATTGTCTATGTAGGCGTTCTGCACATCCACGGTAGGCTTTTTCAGCTCGATGAACAGCAGCGGAATGCCATTGACAAAGCCCACGATGTCCGTTCTGCAGCGGTACAGCTGCGAGTGGATCTTCATTTCTTTTACGGCGAGGAAATGATTGTTTTCCGAGTTTTTGAAGTCGATCACCGCCGCGCTTCGCGTTTCGGTGCGGCCATCCGGCCGCTTGACCGTCACCGGGATGCCATCCCGCAGCAGAAAATACTTTTCCTCATTGATCTGCATCAGGGATGCGGTGGAAACGTGTGCCGTGAATTTCTTCTGCACCTCGTCCAGCTGGTTCGGGGTGAGCCACGGGTTCAGCCGCAAAAGCGCCTGCCGAAAATACCGGGTCAGCAACACTTCCCCATAGCTGGTGCGGCCCAACGTCCCGTCCGGCCCCAGCTTTTCGGAGTTGTAAGCCAGCACGACCTCCCAGCCCAGAACATTTTGCAGCAAGTTGCCTGCACTGTTCTGAACAAGGACATTTTCGGAGTATTCGCGGCTCATAGGATCACCTCATTTTTTCAACTTTTCTTTTAAGCAGAATTCTTCATTGATTTTAATGATTATAATTGCCATCACAATTAAGAATCGCATATAATCATCTCTATGTACCTTTTCATCTAATGAATTAGTCGAGTGAATATATTTATTTCTCAAATCTAGTCCATTTGAAAATTTATGTTTATTAAGCAAATAATCAAGATAATCTTGTTCTGGTCGTGAGAACAATGTATTCTCTACCAGCAACTTATTATTTTTCAGTGCATCCTTCAATGGATCATTTTCTGTTTTTTCATAGGCCAAGCAAAGATATTCATATCTATAAAGTTGAATCAACATTCTCAATCTATCATACTTCAGTTCAATTTTCCCAGCTTCATCTATTCTTATAGTACCTTGACTTAATAAGAAGTCGATTTTTTCTTTCTGAATAGTTTTAAAATCATTTATAATATACAGTTTCATTCTCTAGAAGTTTAAAGAAAGAATCATAGGCCTTTCCTATTCTTTCCACATAAGTTAAAAGTGATTGTGATGAAAAGATACTTATATATTCCGATCTAATATTTTCATCATTACAATAGGCATACTTTTGTGTGCTTAGACTTGCAACTTGTGAAAACTCAACGCTTTGAGATGAGAACTCCAGATAATCTCTATCAATTGCTCCATATTTACTGTATAAATCAAATTGCTTTAAAACATGATCTATTTTACTAGAAATCAGTCTGTTTCTTTCCCCAAATGGCGCATCCCTCCTCACTTTCTCATAAACAAACCCCTCCACATTAAACTCATCTTTTAGGTATGTTTCAAAAAACCATTTATAAATATCTTCTATTTCTATTTCTCGCTGGCACAAAATGTTATAATACCCTGTCATTTGAAGAAATGCCATAGTGTTTTTTATACGAAAACTTGTTCCGACTTGGTACTCTCTCAATCCTCTTGTTCCAAACAAAAAGTTTTCAAGACCATACTCAGAGGGTTGCGAAACCAATAGGCATCTGTTAAAAAAATCAGCAAATTCAAACCAGTAGAAATTATTAAGAAGCGTTGCATAATCAAGATTATCTAGTATCCATTTACTGTCATATGAAACTTTTAGCTCATTCTGATCTTCTGATTCATTTTCTATCTTTCCGGTACCATCCATCAGTTTAAAGCCAATTCCTACTCCTGTTCTAAACGATAGGCCAGTTTCAAAAAAGTTTTTTTCGCATGATTTCTAGTTTTTTATATGCTTTAAAGCGTGTCATTTCGCTAAGTTTAAGCTTTTCCGGATTCTCTTCTTGCATAATCACAGTCAAATAATTCATATTAGGAGAATCCAATTCGATGTACCTTTGAACTAACCCTTCCTTATCTTCTACTGTTAATTCTTTTGGAATGTAATATAGTTCTTTGTCCTCAGAACGTTCCAAAAACTTATTGACAAAGAATTCTGCATTCTCTGCATCCTTTAAAATGTATTCACGCACCACCTTCCCAAATTTGTATATAATATCTTTTTCTCTCAGTATTCGATCAATTCTAATATTAGCCTTTTCCAGGAATTCAGCAAATTGCAAATCATCAAACTTTTTGTACAATCCTATCTTGCAAACCAGTTCAACAAAATCTTGACGGTACATTATATTAGTTTCGTTATATAATGTTGCCAACTCATTTATATCTTTTGAATTAAGGAAGCAGCCAACAACTCCAAACACTTGATTAGCCTTATTTTGATAATCTGTATATTGAGGATTTGTCCAGTCCTCAAGTCGTATTCCAGTGTCGATATATTTTTTCACATTATAAAGTTCTATAACTTTATTTATATCTGTGTAGCTTTTCCAATTATCATAGTCGTCAAAAACTATCTCGCACTTTTTTAATTCTCCCAGATTAACAACTTCGCCATTTCCATAAAAATCGACACCGAAATACGCATCCATCTATATTACACCTCCACTTCTCCGCTCATCAATTTAGGCAGCAGTCGATTTCTCATATCTACAAGGCTTTTTATCATTTCCGTCCTACAATATATTTCATCAAAAATATCATGGACATTTTTCTGATATTCTGCAAGCACCTCATCTTTAGGCAATATGATTTTCAATTCACGAAACACCGTTTTACTAATTTCCAGATATGTTGAACCGCCTGCCTTTTGTCGAATCTCCTCTACTCGGCTTTTCAAATTAAACAGCAGATACATTTGCAAGTTTTCCCTTTTGGGAATGCACGAAATAAATCCTTGGTTTGTACACACTTCATATTTTGCACATTCCAAAGAACCCAACACTCGCTCTACTTGTCATTAAGATAGTTTCTGCCGGCAACATCTTTGCAGAACTATTTTTTAACCCTTCTGGTGTTATCTTCTTTTCCGTGTCCAATAACGCCAGCGAGAAATTTCGCGTAATATCTGTGGGGGTCACCCACAAAATATCACCCTTTTCATAATAGCTTTGAATTTTGGTAGAAGGTGTACCTCCACCAACTGTATCGCATATATCTGCAATACTAGCCACTCGCCACTCCTCCGGTACGCCATCCACAATTTTCGTGTTTTCATACCCCGGAAAGCGCAAATCCACAAACCACTCTTTATAAATCCGCTGGGCTGCTTCTTCCAGCAGTTTGATTTGTTTCTGGTTGTTTTCAATCAGGTCATCGTAAGCGGAGAGAATATTTACTATTTCAGTTTGTATATTTATACTGGGCAAAGGGATATCTAGGTTATCCAACATTCTAACAGTTAAAACTTCGTTGTCGAACCGCTTGACATTGTTTTTAGTAATCGTAATTGCTGATTTAGTGCATAACAAAGATACCTTATATTTAGCTCTTCTTCATTAGCACTCTCAATTATGTATGTTCTTTGATAAGCATTAAACTTGCCTTTATAGTACTTCGCCGTATAATTTCCACTTGCATTATTCCCTGCAAGCAAAACGGCTTCTGTATCATATGCCCATACATCAATCGATAATGTATTTGGGTCACAAGTAAAAAATGGATATCTTCCACCTATAACTGCAGCGTTAGAATCCAGTTTTCCCGTTTTGATGATAGCAATCTTCCCTAATTTTCGCAATTTTCCACTTCACACCCCCATCTCCTCCAGATTCTTCGAGATGGTTTCCATCAGGCGGTTGGACTCTGCCTGCAATTCCAGCAGCTCCTTGTGGATTTCCTTCATCCGCTGGGCAAAATCCACGCCGTCATCCTCCACGGGTGCAACGCCCACATAGCACCGGGCGTCAGGGATGCGCCTTTCTCGTTGAGGATGGTGTCTCGGCTTGCCACCTTGCACAGACCGGGAATGTCCTGATAAACGCCCTCGCCAAACTTTTCGATGAGCCAGACTGCTCCTTGGCAACGGTCATTTTCTCGTTGAGGGCTTCCAGCACCTTGTCGAACTTTTCCTGCGTAGCTTTGCGCTCTTTACGGGGTGCTGCCTCCACAGCGGCTTTTACTTCTTCCCGCTTGGCCTGCACGTTTTGTTCCAGTGCGGCCTGAATCTCTGCAAAGGGGCGGTCGTCTGCCAGCTCTGCGTAATACTCCGCCAGAAGCACCTTGTACTTGTCCTCTTCACCGCGATAGAGCCAGACAATGGCGTTGAGGTTCTTCAGCTGCCAGTCGCTCCACTCGTTCTGGGTGCGGTCCACCACGGTATAATAGTTGCGGGCGTCGATGAACAATACGGTGTCCAGCAGATGTTCCGGTTTGCCCTTATCCAGAAACCACAGCGAACAGGGCAGGCTCTTGGTATAGAAGAAGTTGTTGCCCACGCTCATCATCACGTCCACATGGCCGGTCTGGATAAGTTTTTCACGGATGTCCTTGTCTTTGCCCTGACTGTCGGTAGCCGAGGACGCCATCACAAAACCCGCGCGGCCGTGCTCGTTCAGGTAGGAGTAGAAATAGGACACCCACAGATAGTTTGCGTTGCCGATTTCCTTGGCCTTGTTCACGCCGGGCAGGCCAAACGGCAGCCGCCCGGCACTCTGCGCCGACTCCGACTTGACCTTGTCCACGTTAAACGGCGGATTTGCCATCACATAGTCGCAGCAGCCGTTCAGGTTGTGGGCATCGTGATAGAAGGTATTGGCTTCATCGCCGGACTTGATCACGCCGGTCAGGCCATGCACGGCCATGTTCATCAGGCAGAGTTTGGCGTTGTACTCCACCTTTTCCTGTCCGTAGAAAGTCATGGTGTTGTTGGCGATCATGCCGCATGGTTTACAAAGTCGCCGGTCTGCACAAACATACCGCCGCTGCCGCAAGCCGGGTCCAGCAGAACACCGTGGGCAGGCTCCAGCACATTGACGATCATCTTCACCAGCGATTTCGGCGTAAAGAACACGCCGTCATCCTGTGCCACGTTCTTGGCAAACTTATTCAAAAAGTACTCGTAGATACGGCCGATCACATCGCCGCCCACATCGTCCAACGCATCATTGTTGAAGATGCGCAGCAGTTCCCCCAGCAGTTCATCCGAGAAGATGGTGTAGTCCTTCGGCAGACGCCCTGCAGCTGCTCGCTCTGCTGCTCCACCAGTTCCATGGCGTTGTTCACCACTTCGCCCAGACTGTTCAGAGGATTGCCCTCAATGCCGGTCAGCCCCTGCTCCGGGATGTTGGCGGGCAAATTGACTAAGTAATTGTACTGCGCCTCCTTGGGCAGAAACAGTGCACTCTTTTCGGCAAAGTCGCTTTGCTCCACCGGCAGCACCCGGCCACCGCGCATGGGACGGTCTTTCAGAATCTCCCGCTCCACCAGTTTGAAGCGGCTGTACGCATACCGCAGAAAAATCAGTCCCAGTACCGGCATACAGTATTGGTTCGAGGTGAGTTTAGAGCCTGCACGCAGCAGATCTGCCGACTCCCACAGGTCAGCTTCCAGTTTTTTGACGTTCACATTATTTGCCACGAGGGGGTTCCTCCTGTTGTTTGGATTTTCATTTTCTATTGTATCACATTTTTCTGCAATGTTCATCTTTAATCATCGCTATTTTCTTTTTTGACCGGAAAAAGTTGTTTACCAATGGCTGACAATGTGTTAGAACCATATACTTTCTCATTTGGAGACGCTAATCCTGCATTCATCGGATGCAGTTTAAGGGTTTGGGTGTCCCCAACAAGTATTTTGCAACGCAAATGGTGTTTGTATAGACAGACACATTGCTTGCAAATGCAGACGTTGTATATACGTCTGCCCCGCGGATGCTATGAAACCTCTCAACGTGCTTTCCAAAATTGAAAATCATTTTGCAATCAGGACCGTCCGTTTTCAAGTTCAACTTGAAGTGGACGGTTATTTTTCTGCTCGGGAAGTTTTTGCATTTGCATCTGCAGCAAGCAGGTATTCAGCACAAGAATACGCTAGTTCCGCACCTTAACGGACGCTGAATAAGCAAATTTCTTGTAGAAAAAATCGTTTCCGAAAAATCGTCGTTGATTCATTCAATATTGTACAAAACCGGAACTATTACTTCCGGTTTTGAAGGTAAAAAGCGGAAGTATCACTTCCTAAAAATTTGAACGTTATTATGATATGCTCTATCCAGAGCATTTTCCAAGAAGCGGAAGCATCCCTTCCGTTTTCTCCTTGGGATCCTCCTGAAATCCACTGAAAACCGGAAGGAATGCTTCCTAAAAATTTCTTCTTGGTTATGGTATGCTTTCTACAAACCTTCATCGAACCTTGAGAACCAAATGACCGTCCGCATGGAATACCCGGCGATGATCTCACAAGAGCGAGCCGGAAGACGCCGCCGGAAGGGGGCAGGAAATCCATGCGGGGATAACGGCTGAACTACCAATATATTTTTGAAAGGAGATTTTGCCTATGAAGAAAAACAAGTTTGAATTTATCATTGATTCCGAATTTCAATCTCAGATTCCTGCATTGACCGATGAAGAATTTCAGCAACTGAAAGAAAACATCCTTTCAGAGGGCGAAGTCCTGTCTCCCCTGATCGTCTGGGGCAACATTCTTGTTGATGGTCATAATCGTTATAAGATTCTCCAGCAGCACCCGGAAATTCCTTATACCACCCGTTCGATTTCCTGCACCTGCGAAACCCGTGAAGATGTTCTGGCATGGATCTGCAAACATCAGCTGGGTCGTCGGAATCTGACACCCGAGCAGAAAAAGTTTCTGATTGGAAAGCAGTATCACTCTGAAAAATCCACTCGTGGGGGAAACCATGGCAATCAGTACACGCAGGTGCAAACTGTCAAATTGACAATTTGCCATCGGTAGAAAACACGACCGAACGAATCGCCAAAGAAAATAATGTAAGTCCCTCTTTTGTAATTCGTGCCGAGCAGTTCATGAAAACCGTTGAGCTGATGGAAAAATACTGCCCCGGCATTCAGGAAGAAATCTTATCCGGCAAACTTAAGCTATCCCAGCGAGAGGCTACCATTATCCGTGGAACTCCCACAGAAGCATTGCCCACCGTGGTATCAACATGGCGAGAGGAAAAGCTGAACGGTAAACCAGACGATAGTGCAGACACCTATGAGAATTTAGAATTACTTTCCAAGGTCACCGAACGCAATTTCTCTAGTGCTGCCACATCGAAGATCCAAACGGCTGATCCGCTCTCGGAGAATCGACCTTTTATTTCATCGAGTAAGCGCAGCACCGAACTCCAGACCATTCGTGAGCTAGGAGAAAAGATGGCAACGGTTGATCATGTCGCCGATGCCGAAGGAATGTTCAGTGAAATCAACAGTGCCTCTGATAGCTTTATTTTCCGTCTCGAACAATGCTTTGCTCTGTATCCCGACTTTCTGACAAATGTAGAGATTGAAGCAAAAGTTATTGCGGCTTTGCAAAAGGCAGAAAGCTATATTGTGCATCTGAAAGAGCAGCATCGGCAGCATCTTCTGGAGACTACCAACCGCCAGTAAAATGCTTTCCCAAAATTTGTTTGATGAAAAAACACTGGAGGTGAATTTTATTTCCAACTACCTGACTGTCACTACACCTTTGCCGCAATATCTGCCCTATCCCCGCTTCCTGCTGGATACCGACTTGAGCCACACAGCGAAGTTGCTCTACACCCTGCTGCTTGACCGGGCAACTCTTTCTCAAAAGAACAACTGGATGGATGAGCGCGGCTTCGTCTATGTGATTTTCCCTCTTTCATCATTGAGCGATGCTCTACGATGCAGCACCATGAGCATTAAACGTGCGTTGCGTTCACTGGAAGATGCCGATTTGATCGAGCGCAGGAGAGGTCACATTGCTGTTCCCAACAATATCTTTGTAAAAGTCCCGACAGAACAAAAATGTTCCTCTGCATGGAACGATTCTGCTCCATGTGATGGAACAGAAATGATATCTTCCATGGAACAAAAGTGTTCCACTAACCAACGTTATAAGAACAACCTGAAAGATAGCCACCTGATAAAAACAACAGCCGCCCCTTTAACCTTTGGAGAATATCACAATGTCTTTCTGACGGAAAAAGAGTATAAGCAACTCAAAGCCGATTTCTTCGGGCTGGACAGCCTGATCGAACAGCTTTCAGCTTATATCCAGTCCACAGGTAAGAAGTACGCCGACCATGCTACCACCCTGCGTATCTGGGCAAAGCGGCAGAAAACAGAACGAAAATCGACGCCGGGCATCCCGGACTACACCTTCAAGGAAGGAGAAAGCTATAAAGACGATCAAAAAAGTTCTGGAACAATCCGTTTCCAGTATTCCCGAAAATGCAGCGGACTATCCCGGTGAGAATGGCCTGCTCTATTGCGGCAAGTGCAGAACCCCAAAAGAAGCCTTCTTTGCCAAGGGTCTTGTCCTGATGGGGAAGAACAAGCATCCGGTAGAATGTGCCTGCCATAAAGCCGAACGGGAGCAGCAGGAAGCAGCTATTAAGGCGCAGAAACACCTCGACCTTGTGCGGCGGCTGAAAGCAGACGGCTTTTCTGATTCCGCTCTGCTGGACTGGACATTTGCAAACGACAACGGACGCAGCCCACAGATGCACCATGCACACCGCTATGTAGAGCAGTGGCAGACCATGCGCTCAGAGAACATTGGGCTTCTTCTCTGGGGCGGTGTGGGTACAGGCAAGAGTTTCCTTGCCGGGTGCATTGCGAACGCTCTGATGGAGCAGGAAGTGCCTGTGCGTATGACGAACTTTACCCGAATCCTAAACGAACTAAACGGCAGTTTTTCCGGGCGGAATGAAGCCATCGACAAGCTCTGTCGCTATCCCCTGCTTATTATTGATGACTTCGGTATGGAACGTGGCACCGAGTATGCGCTGGAACAGATCTACAACATCGTGGACAGCCGATACCGCAGCCGGAAGCCGTTGATTGTCACCACCAACCTGACGCTGGACGAGATACGGCACCCACAAGATACAGCCCATGCCCGCATCTATGACCGCCTGCTGGAAATGTGCATCCCTGTTTCCTGCATTGGGGTCAGCTTCCGGAAAGAGAATGCACAGGAAAAGCTGGAACGCTTAAAAATTTTAATCGGATAGATCAGAAACATTTCTGAAGGAATCCGCAGGACGTCCTAAGTTCTGCTACAAGAAAATGGAGTTGCCTATTGAATAATTTTCATCGTATAGAAAACAATCCCACCCCTTCGGAATGCTCTACGCCCACACTCGATGAATGGAGCGCATTCGCAACCTTTCTAGCCGATGTGATTGAGAAATACGCATCGGTCTGGGAAATAGACAACGCAGTATCCTCAACCAACAACAAAAATCAACAAGATGCTGTTGATACCACTCTTGCAGCATGATATAATATTCTTGTAATATTTGTCCCAACACAGTGGCAAGGTCTCCCCTTCCACTGTATTACATACACGGAACGAGGTGCTTAAAATGAATCGTCCAGATGACTCTCCTAAAAATTCCATTCTCATTTACACCACAGAAGATGGCCTGACCAAAATTGATACTACCTTTGACGGTGACACCGTCTGGCTTTCCATTGACCAGATGGCTGAGTTGTTCCAACGTGACAAATCCACAATTTCCCGTCACATCAAAAACATTTTTGCAGAGGGTGAGCTTGAACGAGATTCAGTTGTTGCAAATTTGCAACAACTGCCGCAGACGGAAAGACCTATCAGGTCGAATTCTACAATCTTGACGTCATTATTTCTGTTGGTTATCGTGTCAAATCCAAACGAGGCACACAGTTCCGTATCTGGCAACTGGCATCCTGAAGGAATATATGCGCAAGGGATTTGCGCTGGATGACGAACGCCTGAAAAATCTGGCGGCGGTGGATATTTCAAAGAGCTGTTAGAACGCATCCGTGACATCCGTGCTTCCGAAAAAGTGTTTTATCGTCAGGTTCTGGAAATCTATGCAACCAGCATTGACTACGACCCAAAAGCAGAAATCTCCGTCCAGTTCTTCAAAAAAGTCCAGAATAAAATTCATTATGCCATCCACGGTCAGACTGCCGCCGAGGTCATTTACAACCGTGCAGATGCCGAAAAGGAATTTATGGGTCTGACTACTTTTGCAGGAAATCAGCCCACCTTACGAGAAGCTACCATTGCCAAAAACTATCTGAACGAGAAAGAGCTTCGCGCCATGGGACAGCTTGTTTCCGGTTATCTGGATTTCGCAGAGCGTCAGGCAGAGCGCGAACAGCCCATGACCATGCAGGATTGGGCCAATCACCTTGACCGCATTCTGACAATGAGCGGTGAGCAGTTGCTTGTCGGAAACGGCACTGTGACGCACAAGCAGGCCGTGGACAAAGCCACCACTGAATATCGGAAATACAAGGCTAAAACGCTCAGCGACGTGGAACAAGACTACCTGGATTCCATCCAGTTCTTAGAGCAGAAAATCGACAAGAAATAACGGTAGCCGTGAGGATTTCTTATGTCACAGGGAAAGACAAAAGTTTATATTTACACTCGTGTATCTACCACCATGCAAATCGATGACTATTCGCTGGATGCACAGAAAGCTCGCATGAAAGCCTATGCAGACTTCAACAATTACCAGATCGTTGGCGAATATGAGGATGCAGGCAAATCGGGAAAATCTATTGAAGGCCGTGCTTCCTTTTGCAAGATGATGGATGACATCAAATCCGGCAAGGATGGTGTTGCCTATGTGCTGGTGTTCAAGCTCTCCCGGTTTGGCCGCAATACTGCCGATGTACTGTCTACCTTGCAGGTAATGCAGGATTTTGGTGTGAACCTGATTTGCGTGGAGGACGGCATTGATTCTTCTAAAGACGCTGGCAAACTGATGATCTCCGTTCTGTCCGCTGTCGCTGAAATCGAACGTGAGAACATCCGTGTCCAAACCATGGAAGGCCGCATTCAGAAGGCACGGGAAGGTCGCTGGAACGGCGGTTTTGCGCCTTATGGCTATCGTTTGGTTGACGGTGTGCTGCAAATCAATGAGGATGAATCCCCTGCCATTCGCACGATTTTTGAGCAATATGTAAACACGGACACAGGTGCAAATGGTCTTTCCAAATATCTGGAGACCCACGGCTTTCAGAAACTTGCTCGTCAAAATGGCACCTCTCCCCTTTTCAGTGCAACATTGATTCGTGCCATCCTGAAGAACCCCGTCTACTGCGGAAAAATCGCCTTTGGTCGCCGCAAACTCGAAAAGATCCACGGCACCCGGAACGAATATCATCAGGTTCCACAGGAGAATTATTTGCTGGTGGACGGCCTGCACAAGGGCATCGTATCAGAAGAATTGTGGAACGCCGCACAGGTCAAGCTGTTGGCGCAGTCTAAACGATACGAACCAGTCAACCGCAGCAAGACGGAACAGGCGCATTTATTATCCGCCCTTATCAAGTGCCCCATTTGCGGTGCTGGAATGTACAGCAACAAATGCACCAAACGAAAGAAAGATGGCACACCCTATAAATCTTTCTCTTATTACAGTTGCAAGCATCGCAAGATGCAGCGTGGGCAAAAATGCGATTTCAACAAGCAAATTCAGGAAGAAGTTCTGGACAACGCCGTGGTGGAGGTTATCATCAAACTGGTCAGCAATCCAAAGTTTGCCGCCATGATGCAGGAAAAGATCAACAGCAAAGTAGACACCACTGCCATTGAACAGGAAATCGCAGCCGCCGAAAAGCAACTGCGCCAGTATTACTCCGTCAAATCCAAACTCATGGATGAAATCGACACCCTTGACCCGGATGACCGGCACTACATCATGCGCAAATCCGACCTTGACGAACGGCTCTACAAGATGTACGATAAAATCGAGGGTACCGAGAATCAGCTTGTGACGCTCGTGCCAAGAAACAGGCCATCGAAGCAGACAAAATCACCGGCGACAACATTTACAAGGTTCTCGTCTGCTTTGAAAAGCTCTACAATGTGATGAATCCTGTCGAACGCAAAAAGCTGATGGAGCACCTGATTTCCGAAATTCAGATCTACCCGGAGCGTCAGCCCAACGGCCAGTGGCTCAAGTCCATCAAATTCCGACTGCCTATCATCGAAAATGGCGCGGATTTGTGTTTGGACAATGGAAGTCACGTGGAGGTTGTGAGTTGTTATACCAAAACGATGTAACAAACGCAACCCTCAAGCCATTGCGAATGTATCACGGCATTAACCCGCATAAATCCTTGATTTCTAGCACTTTCAAGGTTTGAGGAGCAGTAATTTTCCACCTTTGAACCGGCTCCAGATCAGCCAGAATAATCTTCACCGTCTCATAGAACTGCGAACAAGAAAACCGCCCTGCCGTATTGCTGCGACAGAGCGGTTTTCTGCTGTATGGACTCGAAGGGAGTCGAACCCTCGACCTTTCGGATGCGAACCGAACGCTCATCCCAACTGAGCTACGAGCCCTCAACTGTCCTCTGACCACTAGAGCCAGAGGACATCGTTCATTTTGACTTTATTATTTTACTGCTTCTGGAATCATTTGTCAAGAGTTTCTACCTTCCGGCGAAGCAGACTCATGGGGGGCAGCTCCGGGTGGGATGGTGTACGTTTTCCATGCGTGGGGTGGATTCCACGCTCTCCCCTGCCTCGTTTTTGATCCACTCCGGGTGCAGCGGGATGCTGCGGCCATCCGGGCAGAGCACCTCCAGCGTGTCCCCAAGGCTCCATTTGCCACGCTGCTGGCAGGAGGCAACACCATTCTCCCAGCTTTCCACAGTGCCCACAAACTCCCACTCACGGATATAAGTAGCGCTGTCGGTTGCCTGACGGGCCTGCTCGCGGCCAAAGTAGAAGCCCGGGGAGTAGTGCCGGTGGCTGGTACGGGTCAGCTCGGCCAGAACGTCATCGCTCAACTCGAAGTTATCGTTGAGCGGGTCGGCCAGATACTGATCCAGAGCCTTGCGGTAGCGGCGGTGACGCTGGCGACATAGTAGAACGTCTTGGCGCGGCCCTCGATCTTCAGGCTGTCCACACCTGCCTTGCAGATGAGGTCGATGAAGGGAGCGGTGCACAGATCGTTTGCATTGAGGATATAGCTGCCGTTCTCATTTTCGCCGATCTCATACAGCTGGCCCGGGCGGGTCTCCTCGCTCAGGTAATACTTCCAGCGGCAGGGCTGGGCGCACTGGCCCCGGTTTGCATCCCGGCCTGCCATGTAATTGGAAAGCAGGCACCGGCCCGAAATGCTCATGCACATGGCTCCGTGGACAAACGCCTCGATCTCCAGCTCCGGCGGGGTCTTATCGCGCAGGGTGGCGATATCCTGCAGGCTCATCTCACGAGCAAGCACCACACGCTTTGCACCCATGTTGTAAGCGGCACGCGCAGCGGCCCAGTTGGTGATGCCGGTCTGGGTGGACATGTGGACATCGATCTCCGGGGCGAACTGCTTACAGGCTTCCAGCACGCCCAGATCGGCCACGATAAAGGCATCCACACCGGCGGTGGCAGCAGCCTTGATGGCTTCGGGCAGGCGGTCAGCTTCCTCATTGGTGGGCAGCGTGTTCATGGTCAGATAGACCTTGCGGCCGCGGGCATGGGCATAGATCACGCCCTCGGCCAGCTGCTCCGGCGTAAAATTGGCAGGAGCCGACCGCATACCGAACTCCGGCAGGCTGCAATAAACAGCGTCTGCTCCATAGTTGATGGCATAACGCAGGCGTTCCAAGTCGCCTGCCGGGGCCAGCAGTTCCGGGATCTGTAACATAAAATCGTCCTCTCTTTTTAACACCCTCTCTGTCAACGCTGACGCGATGCCGCCTCATCGGATCGGTTTCTGCAAACCTGACTCCGGAGCCGCAGTTGGCTCGCCCCTTGGGAGAGCTTTCAGCATAGCGGACTGAGAGGGACTTACTTCTTCAAACTCTGATTGACTTCAGCCGCTTTCCGGCAGTTGGCCTGATGTTCAGCATAGGTCCTGGCGTAATAGTAGTGGCCGGAAAGGTCCGTAACAAAGAAATAGCAGTCCCTGACTTCCTCATCACACTGAGGTGCCAGAGCAGCCTGGATCGCGGCAAGGCCCGGGTTCGAGATGGGCCCGGCGGGCAGGCCGGTGCAGGTGTAGGTATCGTAGGCATTCCGGATGTTCTCGGGGATATCCTCCCAGCCGCCATAATACGGAGCCACCCAGTTCCAGAGGTAGTTGTTGTCCTCATCGCTCTGGACATAGCTGGAGGTGTTGCTCTGGAGCTTGGGGTAAGGCGAACCCTCGGCCAGACGGTTGCGGAATACCTGCGCCACATTGGAATCCTGATCGTTGCCCGCTTCCTCCTGCACAAAAGAGGCCAGTGTGATAACCTCGGGCAGGGTCAGCTCCTGCTTTTTCAGTTCCCTGTACATCTCAGCTGTGAACTGTTTATCGAAGTGTGCATAGAACGTTGCAACATAATGATGCACGGTATCGTCCGTCAAAAACTCATAGGTATCCGGAAAGAGGTAGCCCTCACACTTCATAAAGCGATTGGGGGCATCGGCATCGTCCGGGACATACTGCCAGAAGGTGTACTCGCTGAAATCTCCGGTGTTGGCTTCTTCCAAAAACTCCTCGGCAGTACACAGACCGGCTTCCTCCATTTTCCGGGCAATGGCAATGGCGGTGGTTCTCCGGGAAGGTCAGCCGCACCGAATCCGCCTTGGCATACGTGGACAGCTCTGCGATCAGGCCATCGTAGGAATATCCGCCGGTTTGCAGCGTAAAATCACCATACTGCAGTTTTCCGGCGGCACCCTTGTGCCCCACATACCAGCGGAACAGATAGGCCGAACGGATCACTCCAGCTCCTTCAGCTCCTTTGCGATGGCAGCAACGCCGCTGCCTGGGGGATGCTGACGGTCACCTCTGCACCCGGCTTTCCTCCATTGCCGTTGATCTCGTTATACGCAAACACACCTGCTGCACCGACTGTCAGTACCAGCAGCAACAGCACGACCAACAGGATCTTCAGCACACTGCCTTTTTTCTTTTTCTGGTGTTTCTCTGCATATCCACGTTCCTTTCAATCCATCATCAGGCGCATGTAGCTCTCCGAAACATCAAAAGGTTCTCCTTCAAAACGGATGAGGCCATACTCCTGCCGGGTTCCCTCGCCCAGGAACAGATTCTGGGCAGCTCCCACCGTGATGACAGCCTTTTCCACAATGACCTCTTTCTCCCGGGCGGCTTCCATCAGCACCTCGGCAGCACGGTCATTTTCCGCCATCATCTCCACAAAGTAAAGGGTATCCTCCCTGCGGAAATAGATGCCGTAGCCCTGCTCACTGGATACGATGGTCGCGCCACGGGAATACAGGTCCCGCAGAACTTCCCCCATCTGCTCCGGCGGCAGCTGAACGGTGTCGGGCCAGTATTTTGCCCGCAGCTCGCAGAGTTTTTTCGCCGTCACGGAATCGAATTCCGCCTGGCTCCACAGGTTGCGCTCCACCTCCCGGGGCAGGCAGCGCAGGGCAAAGGCTTTCTGGAAGCCTTTATCCTGCAGCAGCGTTGATTGTTCCGGCTGGTGGGCACTGCCACCACAAAGCCTGCGCCCCGCAGTTTCTGCTGGGCACACAGGGTATCCACCAGGCCCGCAAGGAGCAGGCTGCCCTGCCCGCACAGACCGAACAGATAGCTGCCCGGGCGGCCCTGCAGGGTCACCGGCACAGCCAGTGCCACAGCCTCAATGTGGTCGTTTTCCTCCGCGACGTAGACATTCTGCACCCCGCAAAGCGCTCCACAGCGCCACGGACAAACTCCTCCGTGTCGCCGCGCTGGGCCTGCCACAGGGCCAGCACCTCCGCCCAATCGGACGGCTGCATCAAACGGTACATGATATAGGATGCCTCCTTTTGTTTCAAATAACAGCGAGAGCAAGAGTTCTGACCTCTTCCTGAATATCCTCAATGCTCCGCATCTTCTCCCCTGCCGTGCAGTGACGGTATCCCAGCCGAGGTGAGCGGCGCAGTATTCTGCCGCCCGGCGGCTGCGGGCCAGATATTCGGTGTCCTTTTCATGGACATCCTTCCTGGTCTCGTCGCCATGGTAGCGGGCAGTCATCAGCCGCTGGCTCACCGCCGGGTCAACCTGCAGATAGATCACCTTATCCGGTGCAGGCAGGCCCAGCAGGTGGTATTCATAGTCAAAAAGCCACTGCAGGAATGTGTCCCACTGCTCCGGCGGGAGCTTCGAGCACTGATGCACGGCATTGGAGGTGGTGTAGCGGTCAGCGATCAGGATGCCGCCTTCCTCGTAGAACTTGCCCCAATCCGACTTATACCCCGCATAGCGGTCCACCGCATAAAAGCTGGATGCCGCGTAGGCGTTGACATCGTCAGGCTTGTCACCAAACTGCCCGGCCAGATACATCTTGACCAGCGCACTGGAATCACTGTCATAATCCGGGAAGGTGATCTCTCTTACCAGATGATCCGTCACCGTCAGGTGCTTTGCAAGCAGTTTGGCCTGCGTGCCCTTGCCGCTGCCGTCCAGCCCTTCCAGAACGATCAGCTTGCCTTTGCTCATACACCAGCCTCCTGCTTGATGGCCTCATACTTTGCGCGGACTTCGGCAGTTCTGCCGCAGCACATCCTGCCTTCGGGGCAGGGGCCGCTGACACAGGCCGGGCCGCTTGGCAAAGATATGGGGTGCCACCGGGTAGACCAGCCGGAACATCTCCTCAGCCAGCTGACGGATCTCCCACTGAGCGCGGGAGCAGCAGCGCAGATGGAAGAAATTCTGCAGACTGCGGGCGTCATGGTCACGACCATCTTCGTCTCGCAGGCGTTGGGCAGCACGAAGCGGGCATCCTCGTTGGCCTGTTTGGAGCCTTGGCGCGGGCCTGCTTTTCGGGCATCCCCTCTGCCATCAGGCGGGCAGTGTGGCCGTCCTCCAGCTTTTTTGCAAGGTCCAGGTAGCGCTTCGCATCCTCATCCATGCTCTCAAGAAAGGCTGCCTTTGCCTCAGGGATGGCCTCGATCTCCGGCGGGATGACATAGTGGAAGTCGTCCAGCCGGACATACCGCTGGCTCTGGACACTGAAGGATGCGATGCGGTGCCGGGTGATCTGGGCCAGCAGGGTGCGGCTCACACCCTCAATGCCAAAGGTGAAGCTGGCATGTTCAATGGGGCTGGCATGGCCCAGGTCGCTGAGCATGGTCAGGAACTTGGCCGTTTTCTCCTCAGTCAGGCCGTCCAGCAGGTCGGTGATATGGCATCGGAGTAGCAGAGCTTGGCCGCTGCCGCCACCACCTTTTCCGGTTCCGGGGTATGTGCGATCAATCGAACGGTCATCATAGTTTTCTCATTCCTCCGTAATTTTCGTCAGCGGCGCAAAATTTGCCATGGTTTTCTTCACGCCGACCTTTTCAAAGTTGATCTCCACAATCTGGTCTCCGGCAGCGGCCTTGACCGCCAGCACCCTGCCCCGGCCAAAGACCTTGTGCTCCACAATGTCGCCCACCTCGTAATGCTTTGGGCCGGTGGATGCCGGGCGGGAAGCTGCCGGGCTCCCCGGAAAGCTCACGGGTTTGGACGCTGCCTTGGGGGCCGCGGGGCGGCCATAGCCCACACCAAAACCGGAGGAACCGGACGTGCGCGGGGCGCTGCTTCCGCTGCCAAACCCGGAAGCACTGCTGCCACGGCCTGCATAACCGGAGCCGAAGCCGCCGCGCTCAGAGGCATTGTATTCCCGGTTGAGATAGCTGCCGCCGGTGCGGCCGCCGAAGCTGCTGGAATTGCGGCCCCAGCCGGACGCGCCGGAGTAGCCCGAGGCCCCGCCGGGAACGGTATCACTGTAACTGGAACCCCAGCCCATGGAAGAACGGCGTTCCAACGCCGGGCTGCGGGTCTCTTCTATATACTCAGGCTCGATCTCGCGCAGAAAGCGGCTGGGTTCGTTGCGCTGGGTGCGGCCGTAGAGCATCCGGGAGACGCTGTTGGAGATATACAGCTCTTTCTTGGCGCGGGTGATGCGACATAGGCCAGGCGGCGCTCTTCCTCCAGATCTGCCTCGGAGTATTTGCTCATCTCGCTGGGGAACACGCCCTCCTCCATGCCGATGAGGAACACATAGGGAAATTCCAGACCCTTTGCGGAGTGAATGGTCATCAGAACCACCTGGTCAGCGCTCTCGTTGTAGCTGTCAATGTCGCTGATAAGGCGATATCTTCCAGATAGCCTTCCAGTGAGGCATCCTCTCCGTGCTGGTCGCAGTAATTCTTGACGTTGTTGACCAACTGGCCCAGGTTCTGCAGGCGATCTGCCGCATCCTCATGGCCCTTGGCCGCTTCGGCTTCCAGCATGGCCTTGTAGCCGGTCACCTCAATGACATCCCGGGCAAATTCGTCCAGTGTCCTGGTTTCCAGAGACTCCTGCAGTTTTTCATAGATCTGCCAGAATTTCAGCAGCGGCATGATGGCACGGCTGAGTTTGGCGTATGCATCCGCGTGAGAGATGACTTCCAGCATACTGATGCCCTGCTGGGCGGCGAGGTCAGCGATCACATCAACGGTGGTATTGCCGATCTTCCGGGCAGGCTCGTTGATGATGCGGCGCAGGCGTACATCATCCCGGGCGTTCGCCACAATGGACATATAGGAGTGGATGTCCTTGACCTCTTTGCGGTCATTGAAGCGCTGGCCGCCCACGATCTTATGGGGAATGCCCGCGCGGGTAAAGTAGCTTTCGATGGGGGCCGACTGGGCATTCATGCGGTAGAGCACCGCATGGTCCGCCAGATGCCCGCCCTCCTTCAGGTGCTCACCGATGACATCCGCAATGTGCATGGCTTCGTCCTGCTCATTCTCGGCAGTGTAGACCTGCACCTTGTCGCCCTCGTCGTTCCGGGTCCACAGGGTCTTGCCCTTGCGCTCGGTGTTGTGCTGGATGACGCAGTTGGCAGCATTCAGGATGTTGGAGGTGGAACGGTAATTCTGCTCCAGACGGATGGTCTTGGTGCCGGGGAAGATGCGCTCAAAGTTCAGAATGTTCTCAATGGTGGCACCACGGAAACGGTAGATGCTCTGGTCATCGTCACCGACAACGCAGATGTTCTTTTCCGGGCCGGTGAGCAGGCTGACTAGCCGGAACTGGGCCACGCTGGTATCCTGATACTCGTCCACCAGCAGGTAGCGGTACTTGTTCTGGTAGAACTCCCGCACATCCTCGTGCTCCGCCAGCAGCTGCACGGTCTGGTAGATCAGGTCGTCGAAGTCGAAGGCTCCTGCCTCCCTGAGCTTTTTTTCGTAGGCGGCGTAGACTTTGGCGGCAATGGCTCCCTTGGTGTCCCGGGCCGGGGTGCGCAGCGCCTCCTCCGGGCTGACCAGCTGATCCTTCCAGCGGCTCATCTGGTTGATGGCGCTCTTGATCGGGAAGAACTTATCGTCGATGCTCAGTTCCTTATAAACCGCCTTCATCACGCGCTGGGAGTCATCGGTATCATAGATGGTAAAGCTGCGTGGGTAGCCAATGGATTCTGCCCAGCGGCGCAGAATGCGCACACAGGCCGAGTGGAAGGTGGAGGCAAACACCTCGTCCCCTTCTTCGCCGCCCAGCATATTGCGCAGGCGCTCTTTCAGCTCCCCTGCCGCCTTGTTGGTAAAGGTGATGGCCATCACGTTCCAGCTGCGGACAGCGTTCTGCCGCAGCATCCCGTCCAGCCAGGCGGGCGCATCGGTGCCGGTCATAATTGCCGTTTTCAGAGCCTTGACATCCTCTTCGGTCACCTCACGGGGGGTCCAGCTGGAACCGTGGGCTGAGCCAAACCGGATCAGGTTTGCAATGCGGTTGACCAGAACAGTGGTCTTGCCGCTGCCTGCACCGGCCAGAATGAGCAGCGGGCCGTCGGTGGTAAATACCGCCTGCCGCTGCATATCGTTCAGGCGGCCAAACTGCTTTTCAATATAGGTATCGCGCAGAGCGCAGAATTCCTGTTGGAGACTTGCTGCCATTGTTTCACCTGTTCTTCTATAAAATCACTTACTTTATAAGTATATCACAATTCAAGAGGGTTGTACATAAAAAACCGCCCTTCCTGTACAGCAGGAAAAGTAAAGCATTAAATGCGCCAAAAATTCAGCTTTTCTTTTGTATATTTTGCCACAGCACTAACAAGCCGTAAGGTTTTCCACCTTTCAGCCCTGCTTTACTGTTCAGTTTTGCCATTCTTTACTTGTCAGCCATCCTTCCCGCATTACGCCGTTTTTCTAGTGGATGTTCTATCTCATGCGGTCAACCCTAGTTCCCGTAGACATTGGCGGAACATTGCCGCCGCGCTCTTATACCCATGAATCTTTCGGGGGTAGTTGTTGATCCATGCTTCCGTCGCTGCGATTTCTTCCGGCGTGACTTTAGAGAAGTCCGTTCCTTTCGGGTGCTTCCTGCGGATCATGCCGTTCACGTTCTCGTTGCTGCCCCGCTCCCAGGAGGAATACGGGTGGCAGTAGTACACCTTTGTCCGCTGGCCGTCAATCAGGCAGGAACGCTCGATCTCGTCCGCCATTGCAAATTCGGTTCCGTTGTCCACGGTGATGCTCTTATATATAGTGCCAAACTTCTCTGCGCCCAGCTTTCGTTCTATGGCATCCAATGCCCGCACGGTCGTTTCCGCACGGCGGTTCGGAACAAGGATGATCTTCTCATTCCTGGTCTTGCGCTCGGTCAGCACCAGCAAAGCCGTGGTGCTTTTCTTTTTGCCGGAATATACCGTGTCCATTTCCCAGTGTCCAAATTCTTCTCGGCTCTGGATTTCTTCCGGGCGTTTTTCAATGCTTTCTCCCGCCGGCGCACGGGCTGCCTTTTTCTTCTTCACCTTTTTATATTCATTTTTATGTACACCGTGCCGGGGTAAGGCTTCCTGTGTTATGTTCAGAAAAACACCCTTCTTGATATAGTTGTAAATTGTGGGTATGGAAATGTGTGTTTTGAAAACTTTGCCCTGCTCCATCGCATAACCATACACCGCCGCCGGGGAACAATCTTGCTCCACGATGGTCCGCTCAATATAAGCCGCCAACTCGTGATCCTTACCGATTTTCAAACCCGGTCCTTTTTCGCGGAGGTTCGCTTGATACCGCTGCTCTGCAATATCTGGGCTGTACGTTTGGATCAGTTCCCAGGTTGTTCCGTTCAATCTGTCATAACTGCCCCGCTTCAATTCCCGGTATACGGTGGAAGGGTCAACCCTCAGCTTCTCCGCTATCTCTCGTGTCCTCATTCCTTCCTTTTTCCACTTCTCGATGCGAAGACGATCCGTAAAATTTAGATGCTTGAACACTCTCACGCCTCGTTCCTCCTTTCTTTTTTGGCGTTTCTTTTCGATTCAAGCGTAAAAGATACGATGTGCCGTTGTCAATATGCAGACTTTCCACATTTTTCACGGTTCCTTTGTGCAAAACTTCCAAGCAAAGAAAAAAGCCCCCGCCAGCAGCCCTAAAACAGGCTGCCAGCGGGGGCAGATTGCCCCGCCTTTCCTACATCAATACCCCGCGTGGAACGCAGGGCTTCGGAAAAGCAGAGCAGGGGTCTTATTACAGCTGGTTCTTGTACCGCTTCAAATCCTCGTCGCTTTCAGTGCCGCTTTGGTGAAGCTGTTATTGAACCAAAAGCCGGGGATCGCCGCGGCGATGGTGAAGCCAGCGGACACCAGCTGTTCAATGGTGCTGTTCTCAATGGGCAGGATGGGCTTTCCCATCGCAGAGAGCAGCTGGTTTGCCAGTGCCACCGTGAGGCAGATGGTGCGGGTAACAGTGCCGGCGGAAACAGTCTTCTCGGTGTAGATATGAGCGTTCATAATTCAGTTCTCCTTACTGTCCTGTTCGGACTTCTGCTTCAAAATTTCAATAGCCCCGGTCAATGCCTTAGGGATGGGAATACCCATAAGCCCGGCGTTTTCAATGATCGACAAGGTTTCATTTGCGATAAAGGCAATGACAACGGCGTCCCTGATAAAATTCGATCCCATCACCGTATCGAGGTGGCAAGCCACCAACACGATCAGCAGGGTCACACCTTTACGGCACAGCCTTTCCATCCTGCCCGAGATTCCAACGCACCGTTTTTGCTCTTGGGGCTGGCATGAAACACACCGGCGACCACCAGCCCCGTGACATAATCCACGGCCATAAAAAGAACCAGCGTGGAAAGTGCTGCATCCCATCCGCCGAACTGACTTGCGATCAGGCTTCCAACCAGTCCAATCATCCCGCACATCCATTCTTTACTGCGTCACCCATCTGGATTTCACCTCCCGTACATCAACGTGAACGAAACCGTCCGTGTA